>ERZ890510.1019-NODE-1019-length-19790-cov-4.418140_pt1 | contig 19790 bp, 9 predicted proteins | sample MGYA00521265_ERZ890510 | MGnify/ENA primary metagenome ERZ890510 (study PRJEB32303, sample SAMEA104408624) | aquatic metagenome | biome: Brackish water; feature: Chemocline; material: water | place: Baltic Sea | collected 2014-10-26T21:54:00 | depth 110 m ...
AGGGCGGTGTGGTGCAGCATGCTAGGAATCCATCGGTCTGAAGGCGGTTGGTCTCGGCTGGCGAAAGTTATCGAAACTAATCGATCGGCGGGGGAAAGGGAGATCGGAGTGTGTTGTTGGTCGAGACGGGCCGTTGCAGGGCCGATGCTGCAAGTAGATGGTGGAGAGGCCGGCTCGCACGGCGGGGTGCACGGCGACAGGTGTCGATTGGTCCCGCTTGCACCGACCAGATGAGCCTTGTCCGAGGGGACCGCACGTACGATAATGGGCCCTATAAACCCTCGCACAATGGCTGCAGACTATTTCATGCGATCAGACCCGGCCTAGCGGATCGGGAATCTGTCGAAAAATCCCGAGCTATGCACCAACGCCCCTCAGTCACCGCGACGATGAGGTGAAAATGCAGCAAGTCAAAGCGTTGGACTTTCCAGTCCACGCGCTGGTAGTTCGATGGTGAGTGCCGCCACACGTTGGCTCGGCCCATGATCGCTGACAGCATCGGTTCCGGCCTGGCGTTGCTGGTGCGGTTCGCTCTGTCCGGCCTTTGCCTCGCCGTGGGAGCTGCAGCTGACGATGACCTGACACACTGGGTCGATCCGTTGATCGGCACGCGCACCTCCTATGAGTTGTCGGGTGGCAACACCTACCCAGCCACCTCCCGGCCGTCAGGGATGACCTCGTGGTCGCCGCAGACGTTCGACTATGAGAACGCACTGTTCTACGACTACAGCGCCGACTCGCTGAACGGGATCCGTGCCACGCACCAGGCGAGTGTGTGGATGTCGGACTACGGTGACTTCTCGCTCATGCCGGTCACCGGCGATCCTGGGTTTCTGCCAACACAGCGGGCCAGTCCCTTCTCTCACGACAACGAATCATCGCGGCCGGAGTCGTACTCAGTCGAGCTGCCACGCTACGCACTCCGCCTGGAGGTGGCGCCCACGTCGAGGGCCGCCGTCATCCGCGTGCGCTCGGCGCGCAGCGACACGGTCACATTCATCGTCGATCCCCATCCACCAGGTACCCGCATCGAAATCCTGCCTTCCGAGGCACGGCTCCAGGCGCTGACGGCAACCCACATGGGAGGGACTCCAGACAATTTCCGATCGTTCCTGTGGGCGAAGTTCGACCGCACGCCGGTCGATTGGGGAACTTGGACGGATAGTACCGTGCACCGGCGAGCGACACAGAGCGAAGGCGAGCACTCGGGTGCGTGGGTACGGTTCGCCGGCGTTCGTGCCACTCCCCTCATCATCCGCGTGGGCACGTCCTTTATCGGTGCGCGGCAGGCTGAGCACAACCTCGAGCGTGAGATCGGAGATGCCTCTTTTGACGATGTCGCTGCTCAGGGCCGCGGCGAATGGAACGAGCTACTGGGCCGAGCCCACGTGGAGGGAGGCCCCGCCGAGCGCCGCACCGTGTTCTATTCAGCCCTCTACCGCAGCCTGCTGTTCCCGCGCAGCTGGCACGAGATTGACCCCGGGGGACGGGTCATCCACTTCAGTCCGTACGATGGCCGCGTTCACGCTGGTCCCATGGTCACCGATCTCGGCCTTTGGGACGCCTACCGCACGCATCTGCCCCTCTATTTTCTCCTGTTTCCCGACCGTGGCAGCACCATCCTGCAAGGCTTGACCAACGCCTACCGCGAAGGTGGCTGGTTTCCCAAGTGGCCGAGCCCGGGGTATCGGACGGGCATGCCCGGGACGCAGGCCGAGATGATTTTCGCTGACGCGTGGGCAAAACACGTACGCGACTTCGACGCTGAGATCGCCTACGAAGGGCTGCGTAAAAATGCCACCGAACCCGGGGACTCGAGCCGGGGACGGCTCGGACTGGCAGCCTATGATCGTTTGGGATACGTGCCGGGAGACCTCGTCGAGGGGTCGGTGTCGAGGACTCTCGAATTTGCCTACGGAGATTTCTGCGTTGCACTCATGGCGGAGGCCTTGGGACACGAGGCAGATGCGGCTCGCTTCCTGCTGCGAGCCGCTAGTTGGCGAGAGGTCTTCGACACATCGAGCGGTTTTGTCCGCGGACGTAATGCCGATGGCAGCTGGATGCCCCTGGATCCGTATGCATGGGGCGACCCATTCGTCGAGGGCAATGCCTGGCACTACACCTGGGCAGTGCCTCACGACATCGCCGGTCTCACGGAGGCGCTCGGCGGACGCCAGGCTCTGGCCGCCAGGCTCGACAGCTTTCTGCGGGCACCGCCAACCGTGCACGTCGGCACGTATGGGCGCATGATCCACGAGATGAACGAACTGGTGCGGGCCGGTACGGGGCAGTACGCGCACGGCAACCAGCCCTGCCATCACGTTCTCTATCTCTACAGCCACACGGACTCGGCCTGGAAGACGGCCCCGTTGGTGCGCGCCATTGGCGACCACCTCTACCACGCCGGGCCTGACGGGTACCCGGGGGATGAGGATACGGGATCACTGGGGAGCTGGTATGTGTTCACCGCTCTCGGGCTCTACCCGATCCAGCCGGGGCTGCCGATCTATGCGCTCGGGGCACCCCGGTTTCCGCGCGCAGAACTGACCTTCGCAGAGGGCAAAAATCTGATCGTGGAGGCGGTCGGTGTCGAGGAGCCCGGCGCGATCTACGTGCGCTCGGTGTCACTCGACGGCGTGCGACTGCTGACACCCTTCATCGAACATGAGCGGCTGCTGCAGGGGGGCACGCTTCGTTTTGACATGGATACGGCGCCGAATCTACAGGTGTATCCGTTGGCCCCGTGACAGCGGGAGTGGTGCGCCGCGTGGGCACGTGCATCGACCAGATCAGCCTTGTATACAGGGATCAGACGCACCATCTTGGACCCTTGTAATTCCTCTTCATCCTCGGTGGGACGAAATCAATCCGCGCGGTTCGGAATCCGTGCAGATGGGCTGCGGCCCCGTCGAGCAAGACGTCCGCCCTGACACCTGGTATCCCCCGGCGCGCTGGAATTTCGTGCTCGTGCCGGCGGACCCGTACGGATGGTATGGTGCAATGTGATGAACGATTTCAGCTTCGCCTGGTCTCCACGTCTTCTGCAGACAGGTCGCGTGACCCGGCTGCCACTGCGAACCGAGGGTGATGATGTCGAGATCGACCCCGGCCAGGGCCGCGAAATCGATCGTCGCTGGTCGGCTACGGAGCAAACGCTCTACATCTATGTACAGGCGCCCGACATCAGCACAGAGGTGACGATTCGTGCCCGTCGAGGTTCGCAGGAGACATCCTGCGTTCTGGGTGTGCGCTCCCTGCAGGATCTGCGTCGGACCTCGAACCACAATGGCGCCGTCTATCCTCGCCGTTGGCCGCTGGCCACAGCCTCGACACCATCAACGAAGCGTGCGCAGGTGCTGACCGACTTGCCCCTGAGTGCACCTGCGCCCGATCTGGTCGAATTCTGGCGGGGCGCCGAAGATGCTGAGCTCTGGCGACAATTGCCGGTAGCGGAACTGCCGCGCGCCCACTTCGTCAACTGCCATCAGGGTTGCCCCTCCTGTGGTACTGCCATCTTCAGCTTCAGCGGCTTCTATCCATGGGTCCGCACGCACATGCCGGCGGATTTTAAATCCACCTGCCCGCAATGTGGCCTGAGCTTTCCCGACAATGATGTGCTGACGGGCGACTTTTCCGGGGCTCACGCCGGGTCGACTTTGACGGCGGGTCGAGCCGTAGTCGACGATGGCTACGGCTACCGCGATGAAGAGGGTCACCTGTTCCTGTTTGCCGCCACGTACTGCCGCGACCAGACGCGTGCCTTCGGTGCCGGTATCGACGCCATGGCAGCACACGTTCGGGCGACGGAACTGAAGGATGTCGAGGCCGCGCGCCGGCTCGCACTCATGCTGCTGCGCTACGCCGCAGAGGAGGTCTACCTGGCAGCGGCGCCACAGTTCCGTTACGGGCCAACGCTTGGTACCGAACTGTTGTGGCAATGGACCACAACAGGACAGACGGACTGGGCGTCCCAGACTGATCCCGTGGGGGCTCTGTACCGCATGGGCAGTCAGCGCTACTGTATCGACACGCCGTACATAGCAGAAACTCTCGCCATTGCCTACGATGTCGTCTGGCCCCTGCTGCGGGAGGACGAGCAGATCGTTTACCGAGCCAGGGCCTGTGGGCTGGACCTGGCTGGTCCCGCAGATGCAGTCGAACTGGTGGAAGAGATGCTCCGTTGTCTGTTGCAGGTGCATCTTGACGGCGGTGCGTCCAGCAATCTGCCCCGGGTCAGCGAGGGTGTGCTGGTACTGCTGCGGGCGCTGCAGCGCGGCGACGGGCAGGATGCGATGCAGTGGATCTACGACGAGGGCCCCGACAAACTACGGGTCTTCACCTCAAACGATTTCTTCCCCGATGGCACACCGCCGGAAGCGACGGGGGGATACAATAACATCCACACGAACGGCCTGTTTGCCCTGGAGCATCACCTGCGGCAACTGAAGGCTGATCAACCCGGGGCGTACGACGATTCGCCGTCGTTGCTGGCAGACCCGCGTGCCGCACGCATTGCCCTGGCGCCGTACGACATTTCCATGGTGGGTGGAGCCTACCTCGGCTTCGGTGACGGGGGCGGCCCCGCCGTGCAGCACCCGCTGGCGCCCGATGCGTACCACACGCCACTGGCAACGCGATCCCTCGACTGGGCGGCGGACTACACCGCAGATCCCGCGGTTGCCGAGTTGCGCGATGCTGTGCATGCCCGCCAGCATCGGCAACGGAATCTGACCATTCTGGATGGCGTTGGACTCGCGGTCCTGCGACAATACGGGGCTACCGACCCGGGTGCACCGGAGGTCGCTGCTGCCGGCATCGTCTATGGCGACACCAGCGGGCATCGCCACCAGGATCTACTGGACGTGCAACTGTGGGCCGGCGGGCAGCCCTATCTGTCCGATCTCGGGTACCCGCAGTCGTGGGCTTCCATCCGGCACTGGGAGGGCCACTGGGCGACGCACAACAGTGTGTGGGCGACCATTCCCGCGACATCCTCGCACCTGGCGGGGCGCGGCCGGATCGTGCGCAGCCTCGCCGTGGACGGTGCACAACTGGTGGAGGTGGAGGCGGCGCGCTGGACCCAGGCCGACGACGGTCGCTGGCACAGGACAGACGTCACGTTCCGCCGACTGATCGCCCTGCTTGCCACCGATGGGGACGGCGTCGTCCTTGTTGATCTGGCCCGAGTGTCGGGCGGGCAGGAACACTTCCGCCTGTGCCGGGGCCTGGAAGGGGAACTTCAGCTCCATGGTGTCGGCACGACCGCGCACCCCGGCACGCTGGCGGGGCCCGGCGGCGGCCGCGGCGCGACGGATGATCTGGCCCACTTCGATGACGCCGGCCTGGCCTGGATGGATGACGTCGCGGCCGTCGATCCGGCCGACGGCTGGCGCGGCACCTGGCAGTCGACACACGATCCCGCAGCACACCTCGACCTACATGTCCTGCGCGCGGGCGGTGCTCAGGCGTACTGCGCCCGGGCGACGGCGACAATGGGTCCGCCGGAGTCATCGACGTATGCCTACCGGGGCCTGTGCTGGCGGCGGACACCGGTCGAGGGAACCACCGCCTTCGATCTCGTCTTCGAACCGCGCCACGGGGATCCGCAGTTGACTGAAGTTCAGCGCATCAACAGCAACGATACAGCGGCCATCGGCATCGACCTGCACACGAAGGCGGGTCGGCGTCTGCGCCTGTGGTGGTCACCGGAAAAACAGGAAGGCTCGAGTTTTGCCGACGGCACAACTCTCAACGGCGGGATCGCCATGGATCTCGATGGACAACGATGGTCGACGGCGCCTGCCATGACGGGTCACATCAGGGGCCTCGACCGGCAGGCGGGATGGGTCGACGTCGTCGGATGTGATGACATCGAGCCCGGAGAGCGCTTGATCGTCAACCCCGACGGTCGGGCGCGCAACTACGCCGTCGTGCGCCGGCAGGCCGTGGCGGGTGGGCAGCGCCTGTGGCTCGACGTTACCTCCCAGTTGGGCAGAGGAAGAATCCTCCGCTGCGATGGCGACTACCTGCACCTGCGCTACGCTTTGTTCACCCGCACCGGCTATCTGCATGGCGCCAGACTGTGCGCCGCAGACGACGACACAGTCGCCCGGGACAGCGGTGTCGAGATCATCAACGCTTGGAATCCGGATCCTCACCACACACAGATCCAACTGTGCCAACCACTGCCAGCAGCCAAGGTGGGTGACTGGGTCTGGGCAGCGGACTACGTCGTGGGTGACAGTGTCCAGTGGGAAGCCGTGCGTAAGACGTGACGATGAGAGGTCGGCAACCTGCACCGAAGGCGGGCACGGCCCTTTGCGCGGATCGGGGCGGCAAGGATATCGGTGTGCGCGGTTCGTGCTGCAGACCTTCCTGGCGCGTGTTACCAACTGCACCACGACATACTACCTTGAGCCCACGTGCATCGACCAGATCAGCCTTGAATGCAGGGATCAGGCAAAAGGAATGATGAAGAGGATACTCACATCGCGCCCGCTGGCCCTCAGCCTGATCCTGCTGGCGACGCCTGTTGTGGCCCACAACGGGGCCGTGGTTACGTCCCTGCACGCCAGCGGCATCGTCGCTGATGGCGATCTGTCGGACTGGCCCGCATCCATCCCGTCGCAGTCGATTCAGTACACGGAATATGGCACGCCGATCCGGAACTCGGCGGACCTTACGGCGCGCTTGCGAGTCGCCTGGGACGAGCAGGAAAGTGCCCTGTTTGTCGGTATCGACGTCATCGATGACGACGTCGTGTCGACCTCTGGCACAAGCCCGTGGAACACCCAGGATGGATGCGAACTCTATGTCGATATCGAACATGGCCTCAAGGGTTCGGCGGCACGCCAATACATGATCCGCGGTCCCTGGGATACGACAGCCGGCGAAGGATCTGTGCAGGCCGGTTGGGGGCGGCACGATCAGGGCTATGTGTGTGAGTGGCGCGTAGATATGTCCGGAGTGGATGTCGCCGACGGGCGTGGCGGCAGGACGATCGGTTTCGATGTCTCGGTAAACGACTTCGATGGCGATGGCTCGTTCTCCTGGACCTCCTGGGGCGCCGGTGTACAGAAACAGAGCGAATCGACTCGGCGTGGGGACCTGGTGATTCCGGCGACGGGGGGCTCAACGGGCACCGTTGAGATCCAGGCTCGTGTCGCAGGCGCCATCGCGCCGCGCGCCCTTCTGCAGCTGACCTCTGAGATCGACCCCGCCCTACGGGTTGTGGTGCGAACCGACGAAAATGGTGTGGCTCGTTTGCTGCTGCCTGCCGGTGACTACCGGTCCGAACGTAGGGGGGCAACGGACGCCGGCCCGTTGCTAGGTATCGAAGCACAGGGCACTCTGTCCGCCGAACTCGAGATGCCCGTTTCAGGTCCGGCGATGTCGCAGATCAGGGGTCGCCGCGAGCGTGCCGGCAGCGGTGCACGCGAGCATCTCTGGCACAGTTTTGGCCAGGCCGATGGACTTGCCGGCGGGTCGGTGCAGGTGGTGTACCAGGCGCTGGACGGCGCCATGTGGATTGGCACGCAGAGTGGTCTGTCGCGATACGACGGTTTCTGGGTGACGACTCTCGATGCAGGCGCAGGATTGCCCAGCGACAACGTCCTGTGCCTGGCGTCGGCTGAGGATGGGCTGTGGGTGGGGACGGATGCCGGCCTCTGTCGGACGTCCGGAGACAGTCTCACCTGCTACGGTATGGAAGATGGCCTGCCGTCGCTTCGAATCCAGGCGCTGGCGCAGGACGCAGCGGGCCGCCTCTGGATCGGCACGCCTCTCGGCCTGGCCATCTACGACGGGCACAGCTTCCGCACGATGGTCGTTGAGGATGGTCTGCCCAGTCATATGGTCTCTGCTCTCGAGGCGCAGGGCGACGTGATGTGGGTTGCCACCTGGGGCGGGCTCGCGAGGTGGGAGGCGGGCGCCTTCCGCGTCCTATCAAGCACCGACGGGCTCTCCGGTGATGCTATCTACGACGTCGACACAGCGCCGGATGGATCCCTGTGGATCGCTGCTGATGGCGGCCTGAGTCAGTACGATGACGGGGCAATCCACAGCTACGGCCCGGCGGACGGGTTGCCGAGCAACCAGGCCCTGGCAGTCCTGGCTGATACCTACGGCAACATCTGGGTCAGCACGGGTACGACAATCGGTTTCCAGGCGGGCTCCGGCATGTGTCGTTTCGATGGGGCCGAGTTCGAATGCTACCGTGTCGAGGATGGTCTTGCGAGCAATCAGATCCTGCACCTGTCGGAGGACCGCGAGGGCCTCGTCTGGGCGGGCACGACAGCCGGGGTCAGTCGCTATGGCGGCCGACACTTCTCACACTACAGTCAGGCTGACGGGCTCGGCGACGATGTCGTGCAGACGGTGCTGCGAGCCCGGGACGGTTCGGTCTGGGTCGGCACAGAGGGCGGCCTCAGCCGTATGACCGATGGGGTCATCGAGACCTGGGATGCCTCAACCGGCTTGCCCGGCGACCAGGTCTGGTCCTTGCTCGAGGACCACGAGGGCGTTCTGTGGATTGGCACAGACGCTGGACTCGTTACCTATGCCGGCAACGAGTTCCAGCAGATCCACGGGGGACCGGGCCGGAATCTGGTGCTGTCTCTGGCCGAGGATCATCAGGGGCGCATCTGGATCGGTACGTGTCAGTCCGGCGCCTATGTCTATGATGGCACCATTTTCCGCCATTTGACGCCGGCGGACGGCCTGGGAGGCGTTGAGGTCGATGCCATTCTCGTCGACAGAAGTGGCCGTGTCTGGCTGGGCGGCTGGCAGGCAGGCGTGTCCGTCCTGGACGGCGCCAAGGACAGCCTGCGGACCTTCAGTACGGCGGACGGACTGCCGAGCAACACCGTATTGTCACTCAGCCTGGACGATGACGGCCGCGTCTGGGTTGGTTCTGATGCCGGCGCCAGCGTGTGGACGGGACACGGCTTCAAGTCCTTCAGCAGTGCCGATGGCCTGGCTCACAATACGGTGCGTCATATGACCCTCGACCACGCGGGCCACTTGTGGTTGGGAACAGACGCAGGCGTCAATTCCTTTGACGGCCTGACGTTCCAGAGTCTGCTGCCTCGCGATGGCTTACCCAGCAACGAGATCCGGGCCCTGGAGTCCGACGGTTCCGGCGGCATGTGGATCGGCTCTACCCGCGGCCTCACGCGCTACCATCCGCGACCCTCGACGCCGACGATACAGTTGATCGATGTGATCACAGATCGACACCTCGGTGCCCCGGCAGAAGTGGCTACGACGACGGACAAGGCCCTCCTCGGCATCGAATTTCAGGGGATCAGTTTCAAGACGCGCCCCGAGGCCATGCGTTACCGCTACCGTCTGTTGGGTCTCGACTCCACCTGGGTACCAACACGGGCAAACCGCGTTGATTTTGAGGATCTGCCCGTCGGTCGGTACAGCTTCGAGGTGCAGGTGATCGACCGCGACCTGGGCTACGCAGCAGAGCCGGCACGGGTTGATATCACGGTTGCTCATCCGGTCCGCGCCATCCTCGGGTGGTCCGCCGTGGTTGTCGTCATCCTGCTGGCCATCGTGCTGATGATTCAGACGGTGCGACGCAATCGTGTCCTGGCTGCGGCCAGTCGCGTTGCCAGTGATGCGAACGCCATGAAGAGCCAGTTTCTGGCCAACATGAGCCATGAGATCCGCACGCCGATGAACGGTGTCATCGGCATGACGGAATTGCTGCAGCAGACCGAACTGACACCACACCAGCGCGGCTACCTGGAGACGATCAGCGCTTCCTCTGAATCCCTGCTGGGCATCATCAATGACATCCTCGACCTGTCGAAGATCGAGGCAGGCCGTATGAATCTGGAACAGGCGCCTTTTGATCTGGCGGAAGTGACGGACAGCGTCATGCGCATGATGGCTCCACGGGCCAACGAGAAACATCTCGAGCTCATCTACCGCATGGACCCGGCGCTACCTCATGGGGTCGTGGGCGATCAGATTCGGCTGCGTCAGATCCTGGTGAACCTCGTCGGCAATGCGGTGAAATTCACCGAGTTTGGCGAGGTCGTCGTCGATCTGCGAGCCGATTCTGTCACGGCGAGCAGCCTTGTGCTGCATGGGTCCGTGCAGGACTCGGGGATCGGCATCAGTGTAGAAAAGATGGAGGCGATCTTCCGCCCCTTCTCGCAGGCAGATGCCTCCACGACGCGGAACTATGGCGGTACCGGTCTCGGCCTCTCCATCTGTACCGAACTGGCGCGGATCATGGGTGGGCGCGTCTGGGCGGAGAGTGCCATATCCGAAGGCAGCACGTTCCATTTCTCCGTCCAACTGGGGATCGCCAAAGAGCTGCCCACGAGCACGGTCACCGAGGCTCAACTCAATGCGTTGGCGGGACTGTCCGTCCTCGTCGTCGATGACAGTGCAACGAACCGCCAGATCCTCGATGAGTCTTTGCGAGGGTGGCAGATGTCTCCCGTCTGTGTTGGCAGCGGCTCCGCTGCACTGACAGCAATGCGTGACGCTGCGAGGGCGGGGCAGCCCTTCCGTCTGGCCCTGCTTGATGCCATGATGCCCGTCATGGACGGCCTGACTCTGGCGCAACACATCCGCCAGGACACGAGCCTCCGGGCAACCACGCTGCTGATGTTGTCCTCTCTGGAGGATGCGGGCTACACGGCCCGAGCCCGCGAGGCGGGCGTACAGAGCTTCCTGCGCAAGCCCGTCACTCAGGCCGATCTGTTGCCGGCGATCTCGAGAGCGCTCACCCCGTCGTTGCAAATGGAAGCAGTGCCTGAGGCGGTGGCAGATGTGCCGTTGCTAGCGCCGATGCACATCCTGCTGGCCGAGGACAACCCCGTCAATCAGCGCGTTGCCCGGCATCTGCTCGAGGGGGCAGGGCACACGGTCAAGGCTGTTGGCGACGGCGAACTGGCGCTACGGGAGATGCAAGTGGATGCGGACGCCTACGATGCGGTACTGATGGATGTGCAGATGCCAAAGATGGGCGGACATGAGGCGACCCGGGCCATCCGAGAGCTGGAGAGAGGTACGCAAAACCATGTGTACATCATCGGCCTCACGGCGCACGCCATGGCGGGCGACCGGGAAGCCTGTCTCGCCGCCGGCATGGATGACTATGTCACCAAGCCCGTGCGTCGCCTCGCCTTGTTTGAGTCCCTCGCCCGTGCGATGTCCGACGACGGGGCATCGGCGGAGCGACCGACATCGGCAGCGCCGGCCGTTGCCGAAGACGCCACCCAGACCTCGGAGTTGGTGCTGGATCTGTCGGCGCTGGCGGAATTGGTAGAACTCGAAGCTGACACAGATTTTTCGGTACGCGAGGTGGTCGATCTGTTCTGCGAGCAGGGCCTGGCGCTGATCGCTGAGGCGCGGACATCTCATGCTGCCGGCGACGTGGAGACATTCACACGGGCTGCCCATACTCTGAAGGGCAGTGCCAGGGATCTGGGGGCACGGCAACTGGGCAAAGTTGCCGAGGAATGGGAGCAGATGGGACGCAATGCGGATCTGCTGGCAGCTGCAGAGCATTTTGCGCAGATCGAGGTGGCGTATCAGGTTGCCAGCGCGGCTTTGGTGGCCTGGCAGGAAGGGCGTGCATAGCGGCGCCGACAACGTCCCCGAGTTCGCACCAATGTGGGGCGCTCAGGTTCAACGTTGCGACATCTACCGGATCGAGGCGCAACATGGCCACCATGCACGTGAGCGGCGCATGTACGACGATGGCTTCCTGGTGCGGGGCGCTGCCGCTGGCTGGCTCCTGAAGCAGGGCGTGCAGGGACCTCTCTGTCCACCCGCCGGCCAGCCGCAGACCGCGTTGAAATCCGCATTCAGGGGGTTTCGGACAGAAAATCCACACGACACCGCAGGAGGCTCGCCGCCAGGGCGTAGGCATCCTCGGCGTCTGTCGCCCACACCTCGCCGACACAGTGTGCGCCGGCGCCGTCAAGCTGGAAAGCGAACCAGCGTTTCACGGTGGCCTCCTTCCGATACCCCGATACGGCCGGGAGACTCCGTCCGTATGTGTGGGGCGAGAAGCCCTCTGCATCACGGTCAAGCGAAGGCTGTGCCATGGCCTGGTGAGACCCCAACCCGGGCGGTGTCCTGCCAGCCCGAGGCAAGGGAGAGCGGCACGCGGAGAAAAATTTGCCGTCAGGCCAACATGTTCCGGTCCATCCTGCCGGCAGCGATGTATGCGCTTACGGCAATTACATTCGTGCGGGGAGTCATGCACACCGCTGCCTGACTTCGGTGCAGACGGGCACCACAATGTATTGAGACCGAGAAAGAGTCGATGCAGAAGCAGATCTATCTGGATTATGCGTACGGTATTGCTGACAGGATCTGGGAGACCTACCAGGCCACACGGGAAGCGGCGATCGAAGAGGGCAGGCAAGCGTTGCGCAACGAGGGCACCCTCAACAATCCGCTCCGCTACCTGGCGACGGTTCCTCCCGCAGAAGTCAGGCGCTACCGACAGACAGGAGATGTTCGCTATCTCGACCGGGCCAAGCTGTACCTGCTCGATATCTACGATGTCTACCTGACGCTCAAGACCTATCAGGAAGAGCAGCACCTCACAATCAGGAACGATGACTTCCCAACCCTCGGCTGGATGTTCGAGCCAGAGCCCTACATCAGCGCCTACAACGCGATCAGGGCAGAGGCCGGGTTCAGCGCGGAAGAGATCGCGAAGATCGAGAGAGTCGTCGAGCTGTCGATGACACCGATCTGGAAGATGCCCGAATACGGGCCCATGAACAGAAGCATGTTGCGCGCCCTGAATCTCGCCGCTGCCGGGGTATCTTTCCCCGATCATCCGGATGCGGCCCGGTGGTTGAAGATGGGTCGCCACATCTTCGCCGATTCTCTCGACAAGTGGTCGATGGAAGATGCCGGGGCCTATCAGGGCATGTGGCTGCAGAGTTTCATCGCCTACAATGACTATGTACCGACCGTGTCGATCGAAGAGAGCCCCGTCGTCAAATACTATGCCGATCTGTGGGCCCGATTGGTCACGCCCATCGGCTTCATCCCCGACTATGGCGACTGGAATTTGGGCACGGACTGGGTTCACATCGCCGCTGTCCTGGAGCGCTGTGCGACCCTGTATCGTTCGGGCACACTCAAATACGCCGTCAATCGGTACACCGAGGCGCACGTAGCCATCCCCGTTGGTCTGACGGGCGGCATCAGCCGCTTCCTGCAACAACTGATCGTCGCCTGCGACTGGGCCGACGACGATCTGGTCGAGCAAGTGCCGACGACACGATCGCAGGAAGTCTGTGACGACACGATCGGCAAGAAGTGTGTCCTGAGAAGCGGTTGGGCCAGGGACAGCACCTACCTGCTGCTCAACTACCGCGATGAATGTGTGACCCACGAGATCTTCAGCAAGAGTCTGCCCCTGACGATTCCCGTCAAAGCGGAGAAGACCCATCACGGGCACAACGACGAGAACGCCCTCTCCATGCTCGTTGCCAGAGAGCGCATTCTGCTGACCGAGAGTGGTTACCGAAGGGGATCCGAGCGGAATTGTTCCTATCGAAGCGACTACTACCACAACAAGCTCATCGTGCGTCAGGGCGTGAATGCGGAGCATTCCTTCTTTGCCCACGTCGTCGACTTTGGCGAATACAATCCGGTCAGATCCGAGCGGGTCTTCTTCTATGCCTTCGATGAAGTCGATTGTTCGCGCACCCGACTCTATGACGCGAGGAATGCAGCCATCTGTGATCGGGTCGTGCACTACTTCAAGAAGCAGGACTGCTTCGTGGTGAATGACATCGTCATCGCACAAGGGGATGGCAGCTATACCATGGGCCCCGTCTTCCACGCCCAGAAGATTGAGGCCCTTGGTGCGGCCAGTTTTGCCCTCAGCCAGACGCAGATCAGCATGGGCGACGAGTTGACCTACACGCAGTCGGATGATGTGAAGCTGTATCTGGGTTTTCCGATCGGCGGCTACAACATCGAAGAGCGAACGGCTGATCGAGCCTACCGTGAGCAAATGGCTGTGAGTCAGTACTTCGCCGGCTATGCGAGCCAGAAATTTCCGCTGGTGTTCACATCGGTGTTGTTCCCCAGCGACCGCGGCAGGCCGGCGTTCTTCGACACCTTTTCCCAGCAGATGACACCCAAAGGCATGGGGCTGCAGTTCTGTATCGATGGGCGCACGATCACCATCTTCGACCGCTTCTGCTATGCGTCGAAAATCGAAGATCTGAATCGACGACCGGCGTATTCCTTCGACGCGGGCCGCCAACAGGTCTACGACCTCGAGTCGGATGCCTACTGTGCCATCACCATTGACAGTGCCGATTCGACTTATTTCAGCGCCGTCGACTTCAGTACTCTCAGGCACAGCGGAAAGACTCTGTTCGAGATGGGCACAATGGAGCAACTGCAACTCGATTTCAGCAGCCCGCAGAAGCGCTGTGCGAGCTGGAGCAACTGGGACGAACATGTGCCCAAGTAGCTGTGGTTACCCATAGAGCCCGGATGGTACCTGGCCCCTGCGTCTGTGGCCAGGAGGGGCTGCATCATCGGTGCGCTGATGCAGAATCGAACGCCTACCATCTACGCCTACTGCAGCCGGGCAATGACGTAGGCGTGGTCCGTGGGCTTGCTACCAAGGTCACCCGCCTTGACGCCGATCAGTTCGTCCATCCGTCTTCGTGCCATACCAAGGAGAGGGGAATTGACTATGGTGCAAACTTCAGAATTCGCCGGTTGCTCACATCTCGACGTAGATGAAGGCGTAAAAACCGGTGGAGACGCAGCCGGCGTCAAAGTCAAAGGTATCCACGTCAACGGGCCGAGAACTGCGTCAGATGGTCGCCGCCGCCGTCGAAGACCTGGCTGCATCCGCTGCCGGCGTCCATCACATTTTCCTACAGTCTGATGGCTTTGGGAAAGGGGGTTGGCCTTGTGACTACCTGGCACGACGGCAGTCCCGCCGCCGGGGCCTATAGCCGCCAGCGGGTATTCCACCACCGTCACACCCGTATAGATCCGCCTCGATTTGAGAAAACGTGCCTCCGACAGATCGGCTCGTTCGCCGCCGTCGCCGTGAGCAGTCGGCGCAGGGGTCCACACCAGGTGCTTTCCGGCAAGCTAAGCCCAAGATGCTTGCGACGTTCCCGAGAGCCGCTCCGACTCGCCTACCAAGGAGCTTTCATGTTGTTGCGTCTTCTCGGTGGCCGATGCGGGCATCGCCGCAGCGATCTCCTTTGCTGTCTCGATCTGCCACAGAACGAGGTAACCATTCAGGTCGAAGAGGTACTTCTCGATGTTAGTCATTCATAACCCCTTGATTGACAACAAGTTACAAAAGCTCGTTTTCAAAGCGTCCCTCAATTACCCCTCATTGGGCAGGAAAATTTCCCGAAAATTCTCAGGGCTCTCGAAAGTCGTGAGATCTGCACCTACAGGTGTGAGCTGAGGTGATTGGACGAGGGGGTGTCGAGTGCTGTCCTGCTACGACACCCCCCGTCACGTCAGAACGACAGCTTGGCAGGCGCGCCTTTTTTTAGCATCTCAAGGTCACGGTGGCTGTCAGAAGATAGTTGTCGGGTAGGCTTGGATCGTGGTCCTGTGTGACTCCAGCAACCTTGCTGCCACAGAGCACGGCGCGGAAATTGTCTGCGTCCTCAATCTTCCACTCGGGCTGTGCAATGACGACCAAGGCCAAACACTACCAGTGGGTCTTCCGCGCACGATTTCGGCGGCACGCGTTCGGTTGGCAGTCTCAACCAGCCATCAAGCGAATCAAAGAGGCTACGTCCGAGATTAAGAAGGTCGCACGCAAGGACAAGGTTCTGGCGGCCGAGGGTGTTGTGCTGTTGCTGGAGCGGCAACTGCGTGGATTCTTCCAGGGGACAACGAACTGCCTGAGCGCATTGCTCACCGCCGGGCGCCATCGGGAGCTCTTGGAATTGCTCGAGATGGCCCCATATGACATGTGGCACTACCGACAGTATGGCGTGCGGGCCCTGGCGGCTCTGGGCAGGACGGCGGAGGCCATCCAATTCGCCGAACAAGGCCGTGGCCTGAACGACAGCCCTGTTGCCATCGCCCAGACATGCGAGGAGCTGCTGCTGGGTTCGGGGTGTGCCGAGGAGGCTTATCGTCGCTATGGGCTGTTGGCAAATCAGACCAGCACGTACCTGGCGTGGTTTCGGGCAGTGGCCCGGAAGTACCCTCAGAAGAAGCCGATAGAGATCCTCAACGATCTCGTTGCCACGACCCCGGGAGAGGAAGGCAAGTGGTTTGCGGCGGCCAAGGACGCGAGGCTCTTCGACAAGGCCATCGCCCTGGCCAACCAGACTCCCTGCTCACCGCAGACGCTGACCCGCGCGGCGCGCGATTTCGCCGCGAGCAACCCGCCCTTCGCCATGGGCTTGACGAAGGCACCCCCCCTGTGAGGCGCTGCGCTGCCCGGCGCGACGTTTTCCTACTGCTGTGCCTGGCGGCAACGGCAGCCCCGGCGCAGAACCGGGTCCTGGAACTCGACGGGACCGGGGCTCATGTCGAGTTGCCCGCCGCCGTCTTCGATTCCCTGCGCGAGGCTACCGTCGAGGCCTGGGTGCGCTGGGATGACTGGGTCTACTTCTCGCAGTGGTTCGCCTACGACACCGGACAGACCTGGCGCGGTATCGGCATCAATCACTTCGATGGCGACGCGACCCTGCAGGCCTTCGTCTACACGGGAGAGCAGGATCATGTCTCCGTGGTGCGCCGTGGTGTGAACCTGCCCCCCGGCCAGTGGTGTCACACCGCCGCCGTCTTCGGCCCTCAGGGTCTGAGGCTCTATGTCAACGGCGCCCTCGTGGCGCGCGACGAATTCACCGGCAGCTTTGCCGACGTCGGGCCGGCGATCGCTGTGCGGTTGGGCTTGTCCCCATGGGAGGAGAACCAACCGTTCCACGGGGCCCTCGACGAGGTGCGTCTGTGGTCCGTGGAGCGCACCGGGGAGCAGATTCGGCGCGACCTGGGACGCAGGCTGAACGGCAACGAGCCTGACCTGGTGGGGCTGTGGACCTTCGACGCCGGTGACGCGCGCGATGCGACTCCCGGCGGGAACGACGGCGCCCTGCGGTCCGGGGCCCGCATCGCCGCCGCCCCCTTTCCCGGATCGACGGTGCCGCTGACGCCGGTCGCCATTGTCAGCGGCCGGGCTCAGGACGAGAGCGGCACGCCGCTGTTCGATGCGACGGTGCGCTTCGTGTCGGCGACCGGGGTGGAAGGGAAGACGAACACCGATGAGGACGGCGATTTCAGCATCGCTCTGCTCGATACCGGACTCTATAACGTCGATGTGTTCTCGCCGCTGATCACGATCCCCCGGCGACCGTTGCGTGTCGTCGGCGATCTGCCGGGCCTCGGGCTGCGGCCGCCCCCGCCGAGCCTGCGGGCCTCCTGGGCGGGAGAAGGGGACGCCCGGGACGATGCCGGCGGCGCCCATGGGCGGCTCGTCGGTGAAGCCTCCTTCGCCGATGGCGTCGTCGGCCAGGCCTTCGACTTTGCCGGGACGATGGGCAACGGCGTGCGCGTCCCCAACGATCCCTCGCTGGTGCCCGACCAGGACTTCTCCGTTCTGGCCTGGGTCTATCCCGAGGCGGATCGGAAGATGTGCATCGTCGGGGTCTGGGGGGACGGCGAGCCGACCGACAACCAGCGTGCCTGGTTCCTGCATGTGGCGTCTGGCATGCGCCTCGACTTCAGCATCTCCGACGACGCCGGTCAGCTGGAGGAGAACCTGCACGCCTCGCCGACGCGGCCCAACGTCCTGCCCCTCAAGGCCTGGACGCTGGTCGCCGGCGTCTGGGACGCCGACGCCGGTGAGCGCCGGCTCTACGCCAACGGTGTACTGCTGACCCAGCGCACAGACTCGATCGGTCCGCTCACACGCAGCATTGCCGACCTGGGTATAGGTGGTCATGTCTCCAACCCGAATCTGGTGGGACGGCCCTTCGCGGGACGGATCGACGAGGTCCGGCTGTACGACGTCGCCGTCGGGCAGGACGAGATCACCCGGCTCTACAGCGCCCACGCCCGGGCTCGGTGGTCGGGTGAGGGGACGCCTCTCGACGGGACGCGCAGCGGCCACGACGGTATCGCCGTCGGACCGGTGCGCTACGTCAACGGCATGACGGGGGAGGCCTTCTCCTTCGACGGCGACGCCTATGTCGAGTTCGACGCCCGCATCGGCAACTACGGCGCGGAAGACTTCACTGCCGAGTTGTGGGTACGCCCCGACGGCAGGGCCTCGGCGGGCACGCTGCTGGCCAAACATCAGAATGACGGCGAGGCCCTCGCTCTGCGGCTGGACGCGCAGCGCCACGTGGAGTGTCACCTGTCGTCCAGCGGCGACAGCGTGTATGTCGCCAGTCCGCACCCTCTGTCACCGAATGACTGGCACCACATCGCCGTGGTGCGCCGGGAGCAGGACGTCTCCCTTTATGTCGACGGCGAACTGAGCGCAGCGGCGACCTCCGACCATCCGGTCTGGCTGGAGACGCGCAGTCCGCTGCTGCTCGGCGGCGCGCCGGCGAGGGCGTCATTCTTCGTTGGCCAGTTGGACGAGGTGGCCCTGCACAACCGGGCTCTGTCGCCGGCGCAGATCCAGGCGGCCTATGCCACCAATCTCGATGTCTGGCGCTGGCGTCTGTGGCGCGGTCGTCTGGAACTGGGCGGCGGCATTCTGGTGATCGGGTTGGCTCTGCTGATGGGGGTCCGCTACGTCGTGCAGCGGCGCCAGCGACGAATTCAGAGGGAGCAACTGCTGGAGGCCCGGAGTGCCCGGCAGATCGCCGATGCCGCCAACGAGGCCAAAAGCGCCTTCCTGGCGAACATGTCGCACGAAATCCGCACGCCGATGAACGCCATCCTGGGCTACGCCCAGGTGCTGCGCGACGAGTCGAGTCTGACACCTGAGCAGCGGCGCAACATGGAGGCCATCTACGATAACGGCAGTCACCTGCTGCAGTTGATCAACGACGTCCTGGACTTGTCGAAGGTCGAGGCGGGGCGCATGGAACTGGCGCCGGGAGACTTCGATCTGGCCCACCTGGTGGACGGCCTGTCGACGCTCTTCGAACTGCGCTGCCGACAGAAAGGCCTGCGCTTCGAGGTTGAGCGGGGCACCGACGTCGGCGCCGTGCGGGGTGACGAGGCCAAGCTGCGCCAGGTGCTGGTGAACCTGCTGGGCAACGCCGTGAAGTTCACCGACAAGGGCTTCGTCCGGCTGGCCGTACGCCGCCAGGCCGAGCGCCATCGCTTCGACGTGAACGACAGCGGGCCGGGCATTGCCCCGGAACAGCAGGGGACGATGTTTGAGCCCTTCCAGCAGGGCGCCTCGGGGCGCGCCGAAGGGGGCACGGGCCTGGGCCTGAGCATCGCCCGCCGGCATGTCGAGCTCATGGGGGGGCGCCTGCGCCTGGACACGGACCGGGCACAGGGAGCACATTTCTGGTTCGAGTTGAACCTGCCTGCGGCGGCGAGCCGGCCCCTGCCGGCGGTGCACGCGGTGGCCGAGCGGGCTACGCCGCGCGACGAGGAGCCCCACGAGGAATACGCCGGAATGGCGTTACCGGGTGCCCTGCGCGGGCGCCTGCGGCAGGCGGCGCAGATGCACAACGTCACCGAAGTGAAGCTCTGTCTCGAGCACCTGCAGGGCCTGGGGGAGCGTGAGGCGCGCCTGGCGGCCTCCCTCAGCCGCGCGGTGGCGCGCTACGAGCTGGGGCCGGTACTGGATGCCGTGGAAGGAACCGTCGATGCCTGAG
>ERZ890510.1020-NODE-1020-length-19786-cov-6.502813_pt1 | contig 19786 bp, 18 predicted proteins | sample MGYA00521265_ERZ890510 | MGnify/ENA primary metagenome ERZ890510 (study PRJEB32303, sample SAMEA104408624) | aquatic metagenome | biome: Brackish water; feature: Chemocline; material: water | place: Baltic Sea | collected 2014-10-26T21:54:00 | depth 110 m ...
ATGCTGCGTGGGGCCAGCCAGGATCGCACCGCGCGCCTTTCGGTTTTGGACAAACTGGCGACGCCGGGAAACCCGTTTCGGGCGTTGGCGATGGAACAAAAGGCGCTGGCCCTGTATGAATTCGGCGAAACGGATGCAGCTTTAGGCCTGCTTTTGGCCATTCTCGAAGAACCGGAAGTATCACAGGGCTTGCTTGAACGCTCGCAACAGTTAATTGTGGCACTGGGTGGCACAGTGCCACAATCGCCAACTGTGGATCCAACTAACGGCTGAACCGCCTGATGAATGGTGGAAGGCAGAGGAAATGAGGGGGCAAGTCACGTGCAGCTGAACCGGTTCATCTTATTGCCTATTCTTGCGGCATTGCTGATTTCTTGTGCCAAGAAAGAAGAAATTCTTGACGGCCAACGATTTGACATCCGCACCCCGCTTGATCAGGCTGTGCCTACACTGAATGGGGTCTCGCCAAGTGCTGATGTTATCAATCGCACGATACCGATAAAACTGCCGGCCGCGAAGAACCTTGCCAATTGGACTCATCGCAACAGTGGTGCCGATCACGCAGCCCCCAATCTGGCGCTGGCAGCCAACCTTACGCATATCTGGTCGGCTAATATCGGCAATGGCAATGACCGCAAGCATCGCATCACCTCGGATCCGATTGTCTCCGGTGGGATGATCTTTACGCTGGATGCCGAAAGCCGGGTTATGGCGCATTCGACCGATGGCAAACCGGTTTGGCAGCGCAGTCTGACGCCAGGTATCGAAAAATCCGATGAAGCGTCTGGCGGCGGCTTGGCCTATGAAAGCGGTGTAATATACGCCACGACCGGGTTCGGAGTTTTGACCGCACTCAGAGCCACCGACGGAAGTGTTTTGTGGGAGCAAAAACTGGGTGCCCCGGTTACCGCGGCCCCGATGGTTTCCAAAGGCCGGGTCTATGTGGTGTCACGCGACAACCGCGCCTGGGCGATCAATACCAAAAACGGCAGGGTCGATTGGCAGCAGCAAAGCACGACAGCGGATGCGGGCCTGATGGGCGGATCGAGCCCGGCCATAGCAGGGCGCACAGTCATATTGCCGTTCAGCTCGGGCGAGATGGTCGCGGCACTCACCGGCAACGGCCTCAGGGTCTGGAGCGTCGCCGTATCCGGCTCGCGGCGCGGCCAGGCGCGTTCGAATATCAGCGACATTTCCAGTGATCCGGTCATCGCTGGCAATCGGATTTATGCGGCCAACCAATCCGGGCGGATTGTGGCGGTTGACCGTCAGTCAGGCGAACGCCTGTGGACCGCCAATGAAGGCTCATACAGCCCGGTCTGGCCCGTAGGTGGGTCGGTGTTTCTGGTATCGGACGCCAGCCAATTGGTGCGGCTTGACGCGCGCAACGGTGACACGATTTGGGCGGTTGATCTGCCGCTTTACAAAAAAGAAAAAACCCATCGCAGCAGCTATGCGCATTACGGCCCGGTTCTGGCAGGTGGGCGTCTGATTGTTGCCTCAAGCGACGGGAGTTTGCGCAGCTTTGATCCGGCGTCAGGCGAACTGCTCAGCGAGGTGTCAGTTCCGTCAGGTGCCGCATCGCAGCCGGCAATTGTCAACGGCGTGCTATATGTGTTGTCGCAAAACGGACAATTACACGCTTATCGCTAGGCGCTGAATGATCGGGCCTTTCCTATGCTTTGAATAGGGTGTAGGGGGCATGGTTCCAACCCCAGAGGCTTTTCATGTCCTTCACACTCGCCATCGTGGGCCGCCCGAACGTGGGCAAATCCACGCTGTTTAACCGCCTAGTCGGCAAGAAACTGGCCTTGGTCGATGACCAGCCCGGCGTTACCCGTGACCTGCGCGAAGGCGAAGGTCGCATGGGCAATATGCGGTTTACGGTCATTGACACGGCAGGCCTTGAAGAAGTTACCGACGACAGCCTGCAAGGGCGGATGCGGCGGTTGACAGAACGCGCGGTCGATATGGCCGACGTCTGCCTGTTCATGATTGATGCGCGTGTCGGGATCACTCCTTCAGACCGGTTTTTTGCCGAAATTCTTCGCAAACGGGCGCCAAGGGTCATTCTGGCTGCCAATAAATCCGAAGGCCGCGCTGCCGAGGCCGGATATCTCGAGGCTTACGAACTGGGCTTGGGCGAGCCGATTTCCTTGTCCGCCGAACATGGGCTGGGAATGGTTGATCTGGCGATCGCGCTTGAACCAATTTCCGAAGAATTCGATCAGGTGGCGTACGAGCCGGAAGTTGACGTCGACATATCAGACGATGTCGAGGAAGAGGATGACGGGCCGTTGCCTCCCAGCGGCAAGCCAATGCAAATCGCAGTGGTTGGTCGCCCGAATGCGGGTAAGTCCACGCTGATCAACAAAATCCTTGGCGAAGACCGGCTGCTGACCGGCCCCGAAGCCGGCATTACGCGTGACGCGATTTCGGTCAACACCGAATGGATGGGCACGAAAATGCGCATCTTTGATACGGCTGGTATGCGCAAAAAAGCGCGGGTTCAGGAAAAGCTGGAAAAACTGTCAGTGTCCGACGGCTTGCGGGCGGTGAAATTCGCCGAAGTCGTGGTGGTGTTGCTGGACGTGGACAGCTCGTTTGAACAACAAGATTTGCGCATCGCAGATTTGGCCGAACGCGAGGGGCGCGCGGTGGTCGTTGCGGTCAATAAGTGGGACCTGGAAGGCGAAAAGCAGGAAAAGCTGAAAGAACTGCGCGAAGCGTTCCTGCGTTTACTGCCGCAATTGCGCGGCGCACCGATGGTGATGATTTCGTCCCTGACAGGCAAGGGCCTTGATCGTCTGAACACAGCCATTTTGCAGGCCTATGAAACCTGGAATATGCGGGTCTCGACCGCGCGTCTTAATCGCTGGTTGATTGGTATGCTGGAAGCCCATCCACCGCCCGCACCGGGCGGCAAGCGTATCCGGATGCGTTACATGACACAGGTCAAGACCCGACCGCCAAGTTTCGTTGTGATGTGCTCGCATCCCGACCTGCTGCCAGCCAGTTACAGTCGCTATCTTGTCAACGGTCTGCGCGAGAGTTTCGACATGCCGGGCACCCCGATCCGGATTTTTCTGCGCTCGCAAAGCGACAAAAACCCTTATCGGGACAAGAAGGAAAAGAAGGTGACCAAAATCACCAAACACCTTGAGGGCAAGTGGCAGGGTAAACGCAGGTCAAAGGCTTAGGTCACGGGGCCAGCGTCAGAATTTGCGCCAACAGCCTTGCGGCCTCGACCTTTGGGGCCGTCAACGCTGATCGGTCTTCGCCCGGAAAGAACCTTGCACGCAAGGCGGTTGGCATGGGTTTGGGTGCGAAGGTTTTCACACTGGGACCTATCGTCATGCTTTCGGCTGCCCAACTGTCCCACAGGGCCTTTTGCGCGGATTTTGCCGCCCCATAAGCCGCCTGAAACTTTTGCCCCGATACATTATCAACCGGCAAAATAGCGGTTCCTTTTTTGGCTTTCAGCAGCGGGTCAATCATCGAAATCAATTGCTGCGTGGCGCGAATATTGGTGGCAAGCGTTTTGTCCCAGTCCTTGTCAGGAATATGGCCAACCGGCGACAAAGGCCCCGCGAAAATCGCTGAATGCAGCCACAAATCAAGCCCGCCCCAGCGTTCATAAATCGAAAGGCACAGGCGTTCCAGCCCGGCTTGATCGTTGATATCAAGCGGCACCAAGGTAGCACTTCCGCCGGTGGCCTGAATGCGGTCATCCAGTTCCTCAAGTGCGCCGACAGTGCGCGCCAAAGCAAGAACGTGATAACCAGCCGCCGCCAATCCCTCGGCCATGGCAGCACCAAAGCCGCGCGAGGCTCCGGTTATTAGCGCGATTTTTGGGCTCATTCCGCCGCCTTCAGCTGAAACCCCTTGTCCAGCATATCGCGCGGGCGCACCGGGTATTCGCCGGAAAAGCAGGCGTCGCAATATTGCGGTCGGGTTGCGTTTCGACCGTCGGGTGCACCGGCGGCGCGGTACAAGCCATCAAGCGAAATGAACCGCAGGCTGTCAACGCCAAGATGCGCGCACATCTGATCTTCGGTCATATGGCTGGCCAGAAGTTTGTCCTTATCCGGTGTATCAACGCCATAAAAACAAGGCCAAGCGGTTGGCGGCGAGGCGATACGGAAATGTACCTCGGACGCCCCGGCATCAAGGATCATCTCCTTTATTTTCATGCTGGTGGTGCCGCGAACCACGGAATCGTCAACCAGAATGACCCGTTTGCCGCGGATCAGGGCACGGTTTACATTCAGCTTTAGCCGCACCCCCATATTGCGGATCTGCTCGGTCGGTTCGATAAACGTGCGTCCCATATATTGGTTGCGGATGATCCCCATCGCATAAGGAATGCCGCTTTGCTGGCTGTATCCGATCGCTGCCGGCGTGCCGCTATCCGGAACGGGGCAGACCAGATCCGCATCGACCGGGGCTTCTTTGGCCAGTTCCACGCCGATCTGACGACGGGTTTCATAGACCGAGCGCCCGCCCAAAATACTGTCAGGCCGCGAGAAATAGACATGTTCGAAAATGCAGGGCCGGGCGTTCTGAGGATCAAACGGGCTGAAACTTTCGACGCCATTTCCACTGATAACCACCATTTCGCCGGGTTCGATTTCACGCACGAAATCTGCTCCGATAATGTCCAAAGCGCAGGTTTCTGAACTAAGCACCCAACCGTCGCCCAATTTGCCCAGCATCAGGGGGCGAACACCCAAAGGGTCGCGCACACCGATCAGTTTGCTGCGGGTCATTGCCACGATTGAAAACGCGCCTTCGACCCGCCGAAGCGCGTCTTTCATGCGTTCTGGAATGTTCGACTGGATTGACCGCGCCATCAGATGAATGATGCATTCACTGTCGCTTGAAGATTGAAAAATCGACCCGCGTTCGATCAGTTCCCGCCTTAAGGCGATGGCGTTGGTAATGTTGCCGTTATGTGCAAGGGCGCATCCACCCATCGAAAATTCGCCGAAAAATGGCTGCACATCGCGAATGGCGGTGTTGCTTTTGGTGCCCGAGGTTGAATACCGAACATGCCCGATGGCCAATTCGCCAGGCAGCGTGTCCATAAGACTGGCCTTAGTGAAATTATCCCGCACGTAACCGAATCGTCTGGCAGAATTAAAGCCGGTTTCAGGATCGTGGCTGACGATGCCGCCTGCTTCCTGACCGCGATGTTGCAGGGCATGCAGGCCTAATGCGACGAAATTTGCCGCCTCGGCCACCCCGATCACGCCAAATACACCACATTCCTCTTTCAGTTTATCATCATCAAACGGATGGGCGAGGAAGGGTTTCATCAAGTCGCGCATGAAGCGTTCACATCCGGGGCTGCCAATGATGCCCCCTCTTAAATTGTGCGGAGTGCAGAGTCACGCGCGCATCGGCATTGCGCCTAACTTTTTATCCTTCATCGGCTAAATTCGCCTAATTGCCAGTGGTGTTTGGGGCGCAGCTGACGGTCAGTTGGCTGTAACGGCTGGTTATCCACTCTGGCGCCTCGGTTGGCACCTGTTTTTCAATCACGTCCTTGCTTTGCGCAAATATACCGGCCGACCGCGACGTGTCGATCATTGCTACACCTTGGCCTGCCGGCACAAATTTATCATAAAGCACAAAGGCGATCGCAACCAAAACGGCACCACGTAATATGCCGAACAAAAAGCCAAGACCTTGATCAAACCCGCCCAAGGCAGATTTCTGGACCAAATTTGAAAACAACGGTGTGAACACAGAAACCACAATCAATGCAGCGGTGAAAACCACGAAAAACGCCGCCAGAATTGATAATTCGCAACTATCTGCCAGCATATCGCCAACAACCGGAATTTCTTTGACCAGCGGTTCGACCTGCGGCGCAAAGGTATAAGCGACGATCGTTGCAACCACCCATCCGGCAATCGACAAAACTTCACGCACAAATCCGCGCGAATACGCAAGGATTGCCGAAATCAGAACGATGCCAGCGATTGCAGCATCAACCAAAGTAAAACCGTCCATTTATGCTCGATCCCTTGCCTAGGCCGTAATATCCCCAAAGACTTCTACAATAAACTCTGCAAGGTCCGAAAGTTTTTTTAGGGAAAATTCGGGGGTTGAGGCTCGTTTGACACTTGATGGTGCAATTGCGGCGCAAAACCCCAGTTTTGCCGCCTCTTTAAGGCGAGCTTCTGCCTGTGTTATCGGCCGCAAAGCTCCGGAAAGACTGATTTCACCGAAAATCACCGTGTCCGTTGGCAGGGGATGATCTTGGCGCGCACTGATCAGGGCCGCGGCAACCGCTAAATCTGCGGCTGGTTCAGAAATCCGCATCCCGCCTGCAATATTCAGGTATACATCCATGCCGCCGAATGAAATTCCACAGCGCGCTTCCAGTACCGCCAAGATCATCGCCAAACGGCCACTGTCCCAGCCAACGACATTTCGCCGCGGTGTGGCAAGCGAGCTTTGGGCCACAAGCGCTTGAATTTCCACCAGAACCGGTCGAGTACCCTCGATACCAGCGAAAACCACGGAACCCGATGCAGGCTGATCCCGTTCGGATAAGAACAAGGCCGAGGGGTTCGGTACTTCGGCCAATCCGGCACCGGTCATTTCAAACACACCGATTTCATCAGCGGGCCCAAAGCGGTTTTTTACTGCCCGCAGAATGCGAAACTGATGCCCGCGTTCACCTTCAAAATACATTACGGTATCAACCATATGCTCAACCACCCGCGGCCCGGCGATCTGGCCGTCCTTGGTGACATGCCCGACAAGAACAACCGAAATCCCCCGTCGCTTGGCAAATGTGGTCAATTCATGTGCCGCAGCACGCACCTGACTGACCGAACCGGGGGCGCTGTCCACATGATCGGCCCACATGGTCTGGATCGAGTCGATGATCGCAAAATCCGGTCTTTCGGCGTCCAGGGTTGTGATGATATCGCGTAAGTTGGTTTCGGCTGCCAACATAACCGGCGCATCGGTCAACCCCAGTCTGTCCGCGCGCATGCGGATTTGGCTGGCGGCTTCTTCACCAGAAACGTACATGGATTTCAGACCCTTGCGGGCAAAAGCTGCAGCAGCTTGCAACAGTAAAGTTGACTTGCCGATACCGGGATCACCCGCCACAAGAATCGCGCTGGCAGGCACAAGGCCACCGCCCAATACCCGGTCAAATTCGTCCATGCCACTGACCGCGCGCACCAGCGGTTTGTCCTTGGTTGTCAGGTCACTAAGTTCAATCCGTCGGCCTTTTGCAGCCCCAAGCGACTTTTTGGCCGGCCCGGACGCCAAAGCCGCCTCTTCAACAATCGAGTTCCATTCTCCGCAAGCTTCACACCGTCCAGCCCATTTTTTGTGGGCCGCACCGCAGGCATTGCAGGTAAAACTGGATTTGCTCATTGCGCGCGCCGTTTAGACAGGATCGAGATCAGAAGCGAGGCGATAACACATCCGGTAAACAGATACAGCCCCCAGGCAGTTTCAATGCGGCCTCGTACACCCGCCACCTCGATCCCAGTGAAAATCACCAGATAAATGGCGATAACAAAAATATCTGCCATTGCCAGTTTACCAATAAATGTCAGAGTATTAGAGACCTTTTCTGACATTAAATCAAAGTGGATCAGCGCAAGCCCGATGATCTTGATGTAGGGTGCAAATATCGCAAAGAAGGTCATCAACAAAGCAAGATATATATCATGCGCCCAGATGCCCTGCAGCGAAGAGATGATCGAGTTTTCCGACAGGCTGAGGAAGGGCAACAGCCCCGACTTCATCAAGGGCGCGAACCAGGCGATGGGGAACAGGATCAGCAGGGACAGGTTGGCGAGTTTGAGGATTAAGTTCATCGCACCGCTCCGCAGTCCCGGACCTGATCCGGGACCTCTGCGCGCATAGGTTCAGAACTGCATCTCACCGCACCGCCTCAATCGGCCCAACAGGTCGCGCGTTGATAAATTGATCCAGATACGGATCGCCCGAAGTGTCCAACCGGTTAATCGGCCCGGTCCATTGGATAACGCCTTCGTGGATCATCGCCACCTGGTCGGCAATTGCACGTACGCTTGACATATCATGGGTGATCGTCATCGCGGTCGCGCCCATTTCCACCACAATCTCGCGGATCAACTCGTTGATAACGCCCGCCATAATCGGATCAAGTCCGGTGGTTGGTTCGTCAAAAAAGATGATCTCAGGCTCAGCCGCGATAGCGCGCGCAAGGCCCACACGTTTTTGCATGCCGCCCGACAATTCAGCCGGAAACAGATCGGCCACGCGCTCTTTCAGACCCACACGGCGCATTTTTTCAATCGCGATGGCGCGGGCCTCTTCTTTGGGCCGCTTCAGGCTGCCGCGCATCAGACGAAAGGCGACGTTTTGCCAGACGGGCATTGAATCAAACAAAGCGCCGCCTTGAAACAACATGCCAAAACGGGCCAGAAACGCGTCGCGATCACCTTTGGCCGCATCCTTGCCGTCAACCAGAATTTCGCCCTTATCTACGTTAAGTAAGCCCAGTACGGTTTTGATAAGAACAGATTTACCGGTGCCAGATCCACCGATGATCACCATGCTTTCGCCCTTGTTGACGGTCAGGTTAATGCCGCGCAACACTTGGTTCGCACCAAAGCTTTTGTGGACGTTGCGAAATTCGATCATTGGTGTGGTCATGATGAGAAAAACAATTCTGTTAACAGATAGTTAACGGTCAGGATCATGACCGAAGCCGACACCACCGCATTGGTGGTGGCACGGCCAACACCCTGTGCGCCGCGGCCTGAATTCATCCCGTGATAACACCCCATCAAGGCCACGATAAAGCCAAACACCGAGGCTTTGACCAAGCCTGACGAGATATCCCAAAACTCAAGAAAATCGACCGTGTTCTTGATATAAGCGCCGGAATTCAGGCCCAACCGTGAAGTGCCGACCAAATATCCACCAAAAATGCCGATAGAATCGCCCACGGCCACCAAGATTGGCATTGCCAATGTGGCGGCAAGCACACGCGGCACCGTCAGATATTTCATCGGATTGGTGGAAAGGGTCACCAGCGCGTCGATCTGTTCGGTGACTTTCATCGTGCCAAGTTCAGCCGCGATCGAAGACGCAACCCGGCCCGCGACCATTAATCCGCCCAAAACCGGCCCAAGTTCCCGCACCATGCCGATCGCAACAATCGATGGCACCACGCTTTCTGCATTAAATCGCGCACCACCTTCATAAATTTGCAGGGCAAGGGCCGCGCCGGTAAAAACCGCCGTCAACCCAACCACGGGTAAACTGAAATATCCGATGGTTAAAATCTGTTGTGCCAATTCGCGGCCATAGAATGGTGGCCTGAAAATATGGCTGATTGTCAGAGCCGCATAGATGGCGATTCGCCCGATTGCGGCCAGAAATGCAAGGGTCGAGCGGCCAATAGGCGCAAGCAGGGGTTCAACGATAGACAAAGGCGACATATTCAGACCTTGGTTATGTGTCCGCCCTTGTAAACGCGATTGTAGCGCGCGCCAAGGCTGGTCAGTATCTCGTATCCAATTGTGCCTGCGACAGCAGCCAATTGATCAGCGCTTTGATGCTCACACAAGATATCAAGCTGATCAGGGACCTTAGCCAAGTCTGTGACATCGACCGTCAAAAGATCCATCGAAACCGACCCGATCAAAGGGCAGGGTGTGTCGCCCGCCCATAATGTCGCCTTGCCGCTGAGGGCGCGGATAAGGCCATCGGCATACCCAGCGGCCACTGTGGCGATTTTTGTTGGGCGTGCCGCCCTAAAGGCCGCCCCATAGCCAACGGTTTCGCCGATACCGATTTGACGGACCTGAACCACCGGCAGCGAAAGATGAACAACAGGTTGCGATTTTGTAAACGGCAGCCCGCCATAAAGGCCAATACCGGGGCGCACCAAGTCAAAATGGTATTCTGGCCCCAACAACAGGCCCCCGGTTGCAGCCAAGGAGCGCCGGACCGGCAAACCATCCGTCATCGCGTGAAACGTTGCCAATTGCGCCCGGTTTTGAGGGTGATCGGGTTCATCAGCACAAGCCAAGTGCGAAATAATTAGCGCTGGTTTAGCGTCCAAAACACGATCCCGGATGGCAAGAAAATCGGCTGGCTCCATCCCTAATCGATTCATACCGCTGTCTAGCTGGACACCGAAAGGGTGGCCATCAAGGGCGTTTACATGCCGCTGATACTGTTCGGCTGAATTAAGTAAGGGTGTAAGATAGCTTGCTCTGATTTGCGCAGTTTTTCCATCCGCATGGCCATTGAAAATATAGATTTCAGGTTTTGCACCAACGGCTTGACGGACCACAGCCCCTTCATTCACGTTGGCCACAAAAAAGCTGCGTACACCATTCACTGCCAACTTTTCAGCGACTTTTCCGGCACCCATTCCATAAGCATCGGCTTTGACAACGGCAGCGGTTTCGACCGCGCCACTGGAAAGCGCATCAAGCGCCTTCCAATTTGAAAGGAGTGCATCCAGATCAATTGTTAAAGTGCCGGTCGCCATATCCGCCCTCGATTGTTATGGATGGTATGGGCCACAGTCAAAAAGATTGGTCAAGCCCCAGAGGCGGGTTTCGGTTTGTGCGCGTCATAACCGGCCTCAAGTTCTGCACGCAAAAACTCACCGAACTGAATTGGTTCAAATTGCGGCTCGCCTGCGCCGGGCAAAGGCGAAATAACTGCCGAGACATGCGGGTCGTAAAAAAATGGCACAGAATACCGTTCACGGCCTGAACGGTTTACCACCCGATGCGGTGTTGCGCGCAGCCGTCCATTTGACAGCCGATGCAAAATATCGCCGACATTCAACACAAACGTGCCTTCACAATAGGGCGCATCAAGCCAGTCGCCATTTGCGGCCATAACCTGCAAGCCGCCGACCGGATCCTGGGCCAAAAGCGTCAAACACCCGAAATCAGTATGCGGGGCCGAGCCATAAAGATCGTCAGGGCTGTCTTGCGGAACGGGCGGATAATGAAGCAACCGCAACCATGTTGTTGGCTGACTGAAGGCGGGCATAACGTCAGCAGGGTCACCACCCGCCGCACGCGCAGCGATGGCCATTAAGTGACTGGCAAGGCGCGACATTGCGTCGTTGTAGGCTTCCAGCGCTTGGCGAAACCCAGACATCTTTGGCCATTGGTTTGGGCCAGACAGATAGACCTGCGGGTCGGCCACAGCGTCTTCGCGCATCATCATGAAACTGGCCGATTGGTTCGGTTTTTTAACCTCAGCCAGTTTTGAATTCACGTCGGTTGATGTGTTGATCGCAATATAGCCACGGTGATTCTTATCAACCTTGATGGCCGATTTCTGCGGGTCTGGTAGGGCATGAAAACCCATGGATGCCGCAAAAACAGCCTTGACCAGCGCCGGATCGATGCCGTGACCGGTAACATAAGCAAATCCAATTTCACTGTATGTATCCCTGAAAAGTTCGACCAAACGGTCCTTTCCAGGTCCGTCAGCGCCCAAAGCCGCGCTGACATCAATAAGCGGGATAGTGTTCACGTTATCACCCGCTCGTAACTCTGTTCAGTCCTGCTCAAACACAGCCCCCTGCCAGCTTTAGTTGAAATCATTGCCGGAATTCTGCTGATAGCTTTTCACCAGATTTCCAAAACGCGTGAACCGTCCTTCAAAGCTCAGTTCAATCGTCCCAATCGGCCCGTGGCGTTGCTTGCCGATGACAACTTCGGCCTTGCCGTGCAAGCGCTCCATCGTCTCCTGCCACTTCATCATCGCCTCAATATCATGATCGCCGGGTTTTTCGCGTTCTTTGTAATATTCCTCGCGAAACACGAACATAACCACGTCAGCGTCTTGCTCGATCGAGCCCGATTCTCTGAGGTCAGACAGCTGCGGGCGTTTGTCTTCGCGGTTTTCAACCTGGCGTGACAACTGCGACAGCGCGATAACCGGGATTTCCAGTTCTTTGGCGATGGCTTTCAATCCTTGGGTGATTTCGCTGATTTCGTTGACACGGTTTTCTGACCGTCCGGTGCCGCGCACCAGTTGCAGATAGTCAACGATCAGCACGTCAAGCCCGTGGGTGCGTTTCAACCGCCGTGCACGTGCTGCAAGCGTTGAAATCGGCAGAGCAGGGGTGTCGTCGATAAAAAGCGGGCAGCTTTCCAACCGTTTGGCGGCTTCGACAAAGCGGCGAAATTCTGCCTCGGTCATGTCACCGCGACGAATTTGGTCCGAAGGCACCTCGGACGCTTCAGAAAGGATCCTTGCCGCCAACTGTTCGGACGACATTTCAAGCGAGTAAAACCCGACAACACCGCCTTCAACAGCACCTTCACTGCCGTCGGGCAGTAAGCCTTTTTTGTATTTCTTGGCGATATTATAAGCGATGTTTGTGGCCAACGAGGTTTTCCCCATGGACGGACGCCCAGCAAGAATCAACAGGTCAGATTTATGCAAACCACCCAGTTTTTTGTCCATATCATCAAGGCCGGTTGACACGCCTGCCATCCCGCCTTCGCGTTGATAGGCGGCATTTGCGACGTTCACCGCATCGGTTACAGCATGCAGAAAGCTCTGGAATCCGGTTTCTGCACTGCCTTGCTCGCCCAACTGGTATAGTTTTTGTTCAGCCTCGACGATCTGATCTTTCGGTTCCGACGAAACTTCAACCCGCGCGGCTTTGCCAGCAATTTCCTGGCCAATCGCAATCAATTCGCGCCGAATTGCCAAATCATAGATCGTCTGGGCGTAATCGCGGGCGGCAAAAACCGATATTGCAGCCCCGGCAAGCCGCGCGAGATAGGCCGGGCCACCGAGTTCGGCAAGGCCCGGATCATCTTCCAGAAACGCCTTCAAAGTCACCGGCGAGGCAAGGGCGTTTTTCTGGATGCGTTGGGCCGCGATATCAAAAATTCGGCCATGCACTGGGTCGTAAAAATGTGTGTCATTGACCAAAGACGCCACGCGATCATAAACGTCGTTGTTGACCAACAATGCGCCCAGCAGCGCCTGTTCAGCCTCGATATTATGCGGAAGTCCGGGAATTGCTGTTTGTACGTCCGGGCTGATTGCCGAATGAAGTGCTGCGATTCCGCTCATTGATTTTCCCTTAACCTGCCCTTTGAAGGTTATCTCAGATTGAGTGGCCTGATGCAATTGGACAGGCCTCTGGAAAACCTGTGTAAAAGCTGTGGACAACCAGAATTATTTTTGGGCACGGATCAGTGCGTGTGCCGTTATAGTAGCATTCAACGGCAAAATCACAACAAATTGTGTTTGTATGTCCTGCGGTTGCAAATGGGTTTCAGCCATTGGGCCACAGAATCATCCAGCCCGAATGTAAGTTGTCGGCAGGCAGTGCAAACCGGAAATCCGGGCCGTCGCCGCGCACAGGGCGAAGTCAATTGAGACCGAAGTTTTGTGGCCGGTATTATGCGTTCAGTGCCGTAATGATCTGGCTGAAATCTTCGGCTTTAAGCGAGGCGCCACCGACCAATCCGCCGTCGACGTTTGAAACTGCGGCAATCTCGGCCGCATTGCTCGGGTTCATCGAGCCACCATATAACAAGCGTACCGACCCACCGATCGCTGCGCCGAATCTGTCTTGCAGGCGGGCCCGGATGAAATCATGTACTTCGCCGATTTCCGCCAAAGTTGGGGTGCGCCCGGTGCCAATCGCCCAGATCGGTTCATAGGCCACCACCATATTGTCGCCGTTTGCGGTGTCAGGGACTGAACTGGCCAGTTGCCCGGCGATAATATCAAGCGTGTTGGCCGCGTCACGCTCGGCTTTGCTTTCGCCAACGCAAATGATGGCTTTGAGGCCTGCAGCCCAGGCGGCTTCGGCCTTTGCGCGCACCAGTTGATCGCTTTCCAGATAGGCCTCGCGACGTTCGGAATGGCCGACGATCACGTATTCGGCGCCTGCATCTGCCAGCATATCCGCCGAAATGTCGCCGGTATGCGCACCGGACTGTGCGGCGTGGCAGTCCTGTGCGCCAATCGTGACGCAGTTCTCGGTGCAGGTTTTCGCCATTGACCGGATCAGGGTTGCCGGCGGGCATAAAACCACTTCGCAAGCTGGATCAGGGTGGTTTGCCGCCATAATCGCCACTTCGGCCAGCGCGCTGCGCAAGCCGTTCATCTTCCAGTTTCCGGCGGCCATTTTGCGGCGCATTCTTCCCCCTAAGTCAGTTGATCCAAGGCTTTTCTTGCCCAATTACACGCCTCTTCGGGATCATCCAAGGCGGGTTCCGGCAATGTCCAATAGCCCATCGTATGGGTTTTGCCGTCTTTATTGACCATGCTAAAAAGCCGCGCCCCATGGGTCGCCAATTCATCGGCAAACCCGCCCGAAGCTTTGAGATAAAGCGTGCCGCTGCTGCCCAGCAGAGCGAAAACCTGCCCGTGGCTATAGATCATCAGGCCGCCCATCATTTTGCGCGACGAAATACCCCCTAAGGGCGCAAACAAGTCCAGCGCAAATTCGATGTCAGCCTTGGAAACACTCATGAACCGACGGTCAGGTCTTCATTGAACTTGATCGATTCGCCACAGCCGCATGCTTCGGAGACATTGGGGTTGTTGAACTTGAAACCGCTTTCCAGCAGCGAAGTCTGATAGTCGATTTCAGTGCCGAACAAAAACATTTGCGCCATCGGGGCGATCATGACGCGCGCGCCTGATTGTTCTACAACTTCGTCATGCGGATTGATTTCTTCAACATAGTCCATGGTGTATTCCATGCCCGCGCAGCCGCCCTTCTTGACGCCAATACGCAGGCCCTTGGTTCCACCTTTTTCCATCAGCCGCGCGATTTGTTTCGCGGCGGTGTCGGTTATTGATACGGCCTGTTTGCCTGGAATGTTGAACATCGGGTTGCCCTGGATTTGTGCTGTCCTGATTAATTTAGTTGGTTATTGCGTCAAGAACAAGGTCAGACAACTTGCGGTACCCAAATACACCGCGCGCAGTATGCCCTTGGACGTTACATAAACCCAAGTTCAAGCCGTGCCTCGTCGGACATCATGTCCATGCCCCATTGCGGTTCCCAGACAAGGTTGACGTTTGTCGTGGCAACGCCGGGCACGCCCAGCACCGCCTCGGCCACCCAGCCGGGCATTTCACCGGCAACCGGGCAGCCTGGTGCGGTCAGCGACATAGCGATCTCAACATGGCTTTGGTCATTGATTTCGATGGTATAAACCAGCCCTAAATCATAGATATTAACCGGGATTTCAGGGTCATGGACAGAACGGCACGCCTCGACAACCCCATCATAAAGCGGGTGGTCCGTGGTCGATGGTTTGATTAAGGGTGTCCCCTCGACTGTCGAAACTGATTGGTCCATGTTCACACCGTTTTCTATTCCTGACCGAATATATAAGGATTGAATGTAAAAACGTCCAGCCCCTTGAAACTGATGGTAAGTGTGAAATTTCGCTGGGCAAAACCCACTTGCCAAACTATTGAAAGCGCATGACGAAAACGATCAAATTCACTGTTGAAGCTCAGCAAGGCAAGGCCCGCACCGGCGTTTTGTCAACGCGGCGTGGTGATATCAGAACGCCTGCTTTTATGCCCGTCGGAACGGCTGCAACGGTTAAAGCCATGTTGCCGGGTAGCGTGCGTGCAACCGGGGCGGATGTTCTGCTCGGCAATACATATCACCTGATGTTGCGCCCCGGTGCCGAACGCATGGCGCGCCTTGGGGGCTTGCATAAATTCATGAACTGGGACCGCCCGATTCTGACCGATAGCGGTGGTTTTCAGGTGATGAGCCTGAACGAACTTAGAAAACTAACCGAAGACGGGGTGACGTTTCGCAGTCATGTCGATGGATCGGTGCACCACCTCAGCCCCGAAAGGTCGATGGAAATCCAGAAACTTTTGGGCAGCGATATTGTCATGTGTTTTGACGAATGCCCGGCTTTGCCTGCGACCGAAGAACGGGTTGCCAGCAGCATGCTGATGTCAATGCGGTGGGCCGAACGGTCAAAGACCGCGTTCGGCGACCGGCCCGACCACGCCTTGTTTGGTATCCAACAAGGTGGGGTGACACAGGAATTGCGTGCCGAAAGTGCGCAAAAACTGCGAGAAATCGGCTTTGACGGCTATGCGATCGGTGGTCTTGCGGTCGGCGAGGGCCAGCAGGCGATGTTTGGTGTGCTGGATTATGCGCCAGATCAACTGCCTGACGACAAACCGCGTTACCTGATGGGGGTTGGCAAGCCGGACGATATCGTCGGTGCGGTTGAACGCGGCGTTGATATGTTTGATTGCGTTTTGCCGTCGCGCTCTGGCCGCACCGGGCAAGCGCTGACCCGGTTTGGGGCCGTTAACATCAAGAACGCGCGCCACGCCGATGATCCACGCCCACTGGACCCTGATTGCACGTGCCCGGCCTGCAGCCATTATTCGCGCGCCTATCTGCATCATGTGTTCAAAGCGCAGGAAATCATCAGCTCGATGCTGCTGACATGGCATAACCTGCATTACTATCAGGAATTGATGCAGGGCCTGCGGACTGCTATCCGCGACGGTAAGTTGCCAGAGTTTTCGGTCGCGTTCCACGCAAGACGCGCCGAAGGCGATGTTGAACCAATTTAGGTGAAATGCCTGTTTTCGGCACAAATTTGTGCTAAAATACCTACATTGACGTTGATTTACCCCGTATTATCCAGTCGCATCACTTGCCGAGCGACTCTGCCACAGGCAAACTGCAGTAATCGAGTCGTTTGGCGGACCTTGACAGAGTGTCACAGGCAACCCAACTGAACTTATCGAGTGAACAGAGGATCGCCAACAGCTGCCGGATGAACCGGGGCGAGTGCGGTTCTGCCAGACCAAGGAACACAAGCATGACCGAATCGAGCAGCCAGACCTATCCAGTCTTAACTTTGCGTGAAGTGGTGGTTTTTCCACACATGATCGTGCCACTATTTGTTGGCCGCGAAAAATCAGTGCGCGCATTGGAAGAAGTAATGGGGGACGACAAGGAAATCCTGTTGTCCTCGCAGATGGACCCAAGTGTTGATAATCCGACCAGCGATCAGATCTACAAAACCGGCGTGCTTGCAAATGTACTGCAATTGCTGAAATTGCCGGACGGAACCGTCAAGGTGCTGGTCGAAGGCCGCGAACGGGTCAGAATCACCGATTACGTTGAAAATGACGCGTATTTCGAAGCGCATGCCGAAAAGCTCGAGGAAACTTACGGCGACCCGGTATCCGTCAAGGCGCTCAGCCGGTCGGTGCTTCAGGAATTTGAACGCTACGCGAAGCTGAACAAGAATGTCCCCGAAGAAGCCATTGCCTCGGCAACGGAAACTGACGGTGCTGCCAAGCTGGCCGATACGGTCGCCGGGCATCTGAATGTTACCGTGGAAGAGAAGCAGAAGCTGCTGGAAACCCTTGATGTTTCCGAACGGCTCGAGGCAATTTTTGGCCTGATGCAGGGCGAAATGTCGGTGCTGAAAGTCGAGAAAAAGATCAAATCGCGGGTGAAAACCCAGATGGAGCGTACCCAGCGTGAATATTATCTGAACGAGCAAATGAAAGCTATTCAGAAGGAACTTGGCGACGGCGAAGAAGGCCAGAACGAAATTCAGGAATACGAAAACAAAATTGCGGCCACCAAGCTTAGCAAAGAAGCGCTGGATAAATCTCTGGCCGAATTGAAAAAGCTGAAATCAATGTCGCCGATGTCGGCCGAAAGCACGGTTGTGCGCAATTATCTGGACTGGATTCTGTCGGTTCCGTGGGGCAAGAAATCGCGTGTAAAGAAAGACCTGAATGCCGCACAGGAAGTTTTGGACAACGACCATTACGGTCTTGAAAAGGTCAAAGAGCGCATCGTTGAATATTTGGCCGTTGGCCAGCGCAGTTCCAAGTTGAAAGGCCCGATCCTGTGCCTTGTCGGCCCTCCGGGGGTTGGCAAAACGTCACTCGGCAAGTCGGTTGCCAAGGCGACAGGGCGCGAATTCATTCGCATCTCATTGGGCGGCGTGCGCGACGAAAGCGAGATTCGCGGCCATCGTCGGACCTATATAGGGTCGATGCCGGGCAAGATCATCCAGTCGATGAAAAAGGCAAAAACCACTAACCCACTGATCTTGCTCGATGAAATAGACAAGATGGGTCAGGATTTCCGCGGCGATCCGGCCAGTGCAATGCTTGAAGTGTTGGATCCTGAACAAAACTCGACCTTCACAGATCACTATCTTGAAGTCGAATATGACCTGTCCAACGTGATGTTCATCACCACGGCCAACAGCTATAATATGCCCGGCCCACTTTTGGACCGGATGGAAATCATTACGCTTGCGGGCTATACCGACGACGAAAAAGCCGAGATTGCCAGGCAATACCTGACCCCGAAACAAATGAAGGGCCACGGGCTGCGTAAGGGCGAGTTCAAGTTGCAGGACGACGCGCTACAGGAAATCATCCGCACCTACACCCGCGAGGCCGGGGTGCGGAATCTTGAACGCGAAATTGCCAAGCTGGCGCGAAAAGCGGTGACGCAAATCGTACGTGGCAAGTCAAAAACCGTGGTTATCACCAAAGATAACCTGGAAGAATTCCTTGGCGTCAAGCGGTTCAAATACGGTCTGGCCGAAGCGAAAGACGTGGTCGGCGTTGTCACCGGTCTGGCCTGGACCAGCGTCGGCGGCGAACTGCTGTCAATCGAAGCACTGAAATTGCCCGGCAAGGGTCGGATGAAAACCACCGGCAAACTTGGCGACGTGATGAAAGAAAGCATCGAGGCGGCGGCCAGTTATGTGCGCTCGATCTCGCCGCAAATCGGGGTAAAACCGACGCAGTTTGAAAAAATCGACATCCACGTGCACGTACCAGAAGGTGCGACGCCGAAAGACGGACCAAGTGCCGGTATCGCAATGGTGACATCGATCGTTTCGGTTTTGACGGGCATTGCCGTCAAAAAAGACATCGCGATGACCGGCGAGGTTACGTTGCGTGGCAATGTGTTGCCTATCGGTGGCCTGAAGGAAAAGTTGCTGGCGGCGCTGCGTGGTGGAATTAAAACTGTTCTTATCCCGCAGGAAAACATGAAGGATCTGACGGATATTCCGGAAAAAGTGAAATCCGGCCTGACGATCATTCCGGTTTCAGACGTGCGGACAGTTTTGAAACATGCCCTGGTCTCGGAACCTGCCGAAATCGAATGGGATGCCGAAGCAGAAGAGGCGGCGGCAATGGCGGTCAGAACCAGCCAAAATGAAGCCGCAACAAGCGTTGCACATTGATATCTGACCCCCGCCATTGCCCATGTCCGGGCATTGGCGGGGGTCACCACCAGGCGGTTCCCGGCCACCAAAGCGATATATATTGGGCAAGTTTAACCCATACCAAGCTCTGAAGAACCCAGCGCCAAGGCTGCAGATGTGATTGTTTTTAAAAGTCGGATCGGATCACTTTGGCTCAACTTGGGGGCCTCATTTCCAAAGGGCAGCAGCAGGGCAAAGCAGACGAGATGACAATCCACAGGATTTTCTTGTCCGACGACAAGGGCTGCCCCTTAAATCTTGATAAAAATGCCGGTGCCGCAGAAACTCAGGCATCCGCGATCCAGCCGCCTGTGACCATCGCGTCAAGGCCGTTTGACCTCGCCTGAGAACGCCGGTGCAATAATCCCTCACTGAAGCGGCCAGATTGTCTGGTTGGCCGGAGTAAAACTCCCTCAATGATAAGCTTTCTGTTTCCAAGGGCGGGATGTATCGTATGCGCCGTTTCGGCCCCATTGATTTGACAGGTTCCGAGCCGGTGA
>ERZ890510.1022-NODE-1022-length-19784-cov-4.806326_pt1 | contig 19784 bp, 18 predicted proteins | sample MGYA00521265_ERZ890510 | MGnify/ENA primary metagenome ERZ890510 (study PRJEB32303, sample SAMEA104408624) | aquatic metagenome | biome: Brackish water; feature: Chemocline; material: water | place: Baltic Sea | collected 2014-10-26T21:54:00 | depth 110 m ...
CTTTAAAGCAGGCAAAATAAATTTGCTGGTCGCCACAACGGTCATTGAGGTTGGTGTTGACGTACCCAATGCCAGCTTAATGATTATCGAAAATTCGGAACGACTGGGACTTTCTCAATTACATCAGCTGCGAGGTAGGGTCGGTCGGGGGTCACAAGCAAGTCACTGTGTTCTACTATATAGTCCACCGCTTGTGGGCAACGCGAGTGCTAGGCTAAAAATTATGCGTGAAACAACCGACGGCTTCAAAATTGCCGAAAAAGACCTAGAACTAAGGGGCCCAGGCGAGGTCCTTGGCACCCGGCAGACCGGTGATATGCGCTTACATATCGCCGACCTCCAAAGAGATGCTCATATGCTCCCACAGATTAAGTCTATCGCTGCGCAATTACTAGTCGACCATCCCAAAAGCATTGATCCACTGATTCGTCGTTGGTTGGGGCATAAGCAACAGTATGCTCAGGCATAACTAGTAAAACATATTGTAGAATGGCAAAAAGTTATTTCATTTTTGTCCTAAGCTTTTATACTAGGCACAACGCGGAGAGTGATTATGGTTTTTAGCAATTCAATTTCAAATTTGTTTGGTAAGTCTCCCATTAAGCCTCTCCAAGAACATATGTCGCTTGTCGTTGAATGCGCCTCTAAATTAGAACCCTTCTTTGAAGCTGTCCTTGCCGATGAATGGCAAAATGCTAGTGATATTTTTGATCAGATTGCTGATGACGAAAATCGTGCTGACGATCTCAAAAAGCAATTTCGCCTAAATATGCCGAAAAGTTTGTTTATGCCGATGTCTCGCGGCGACCTACTTGGCATTCTCGCTCAACAAGACAATATTGCAAATGCCACCAAAGACGTTTGCGGACTTGTACTTGGCAGAGAGATGGCTATCCCCTCTGTATTACAATCAGATTTCATTGCCTACGTTAAAAGTGCTATTCAGACCTGCGAAAAAGCACGTAAGGCCATCGAAGAACTAGATGAACTTCTAGAAACCGGTTTTACTGGCCAAGAAGTCAAATTCGTGCAAAAGTTGATTCGCGATCTTGATGCTCAAGAGCAAAAAGTAGATAAGCGAGAACGAAAATTACGGCATCGCCTGTTTAAAATTGAAGCTGAAATACCTCCCGTCCATGTCATGTTTCTCTACAATATTATCGATAATATTGGTGGAATAGCAGACACCGCTGAGCAAGTTGGAAACCAACTTGAACTCCTACTAGCTAAATAGAAACTATCGAGATCAATGGCTATGGAATTATTCACGACGTACGGCACACTACTCATTATTCTTGCCGGGCTATTTGGCTTTTTTATGGCTTGGGGCGTGGGCGCTAACGATGTTGCCAACGCTATGGGCACCTCAGTTGGTTCAAAAGCGCTAACGATCAAGCAGGCTATTTTGATTGCTATGGTGTTTGAATTTGCCGGCGCCTATCTGGCTGGAGGCGAAGTCACTTCGACCATTCGTAAAGGTATCGTTGATGCCGAAGTCTTCACTGACTCGCCTGATCTGCTCGTCTTCGGGATGCTCTCAGCGCTCCTTGCGGCCGGCACCTGGTTAATGGTTGCAAGCTTTATGGGCTGGCCGGTATCAACGACCCATTCTATTGTTGGCGCCATCGTTGGATTTGCTGCGGTAGGGGTCTCAACTGACGCGGTCAATTGGAGTAAGGTCTCCACTATCGTCGCTAGCTGGGTGGTCTCTCCAGTTATTGCCGGGACTATGGCGTTTGCTATTTTTCGCAGTGTACAACATCTTATATTAATTCAAGACGATCCTTTCGATAAGGCTAAGAAATACGCCCCCATGTATATGTTTCTAGTCGGCTTTTTAATGGCAATGGTGACAATACTCAAAGGTTTAAAACACGTATTTAAAGACATCGGCATCAGCATGAGCTTTGGAGAATCTATCGTTTGGGCAATTATGTTTGGTATTTTTGTGGCCATTCTGGGTTCTTTTCTGCTCTCAAAGGTCAAGCGAGACGAAGCTCTTGAAGCTGGCAACCGATTTGCAAATGTCGAAAGAGTATTTGCCGTTCTGATGATCTTTACTGCCTGTAGTATGGCCTTTGCTCACGGTTCAAATGACGTTGCCAATGCGGTTGGTCCTCTTGCAGCTGTAGTCAGTGTTGTTAGCTCTGGTGGTGACATAGCCGCCAAAAGCGCAATGCCAAGCTGGATTCTTTTGCTCGGCGGTGCCGGTATCGTGTTCGGTCTAGCGACCTATGGCTACAAAGTAATGGGCACCATCGGACGTAAAATTACCGAACTAACCCCTAGCCGAGGATTTTCTGCTGAGTTAGGCGCTGCAGCCACTGTCGTTTTTGCTTCGGGAACTGGATTGCCCATTTCTACCACTCATACCCTAGTGGGTGCCGTTCTCGGCGTCGGTCTCGCGCGTGGTATCGGCGCCCTGAACCTGCGTATGATTGGGTCAATTTTCTTATCTTGGGTGGTGACCTTACCCGCTGGAGCCGGACTCGCGATTATATTTTTCTTCTTCTTTAAAGCTGTGTTTGGCTCAGTATAAGCAGGATATTAGAGCTTCTTTAATCGCCTAGGGGATGCGGAATCTACTGGGCTTTTTTATGTGGACTACTTCTTTATCTTGCCTTTTGACTACTATTATTTTGACCTTGCTTGTGACCCTATTGTTTGCTCTTTTGTGGTTTTGAAAAAAAGACAAATGGAATCGCCAAAGGTCCAAATAGAATTCCCATCCAAACCCAAAAGCGAGCATCCGCACGGCGCTCTCTAGCTATGGTGTAACAGACGTAAGCGCTGGCCAAGGTAGCGAGGATTACAGCTCCAAATGGCATCAGTCCCATTTAAACATTGGCCTAAGATTTCCATTTATCGCAAAATAAAAGCACAAAAAAGTTGATATGCCGCGGGAGAGTAACTTCCAATGGCTCGAGGGATCAGACCAAGTCCGCCAGAGGCAAGATAATAAGTAAAAGCCAAGCAATGCCGCAATAAAACGAAGAGCTATTTTAACATACATCAATGATTCCTTAAGAGGCGCACTCGGTAGACTTACAGTAATCCTCAATAGCGTAATCAGCTGTCGTCGCCGCGACGACAAATACTGTGGCACTCAAGGCCATTCTGCCAGCAATTTTAGACGCCGTCATAAGCCATCTACCAGTTTTTCCAAGTAGTTACCCTTCACTTTTACCGAACGTTGGTAGCCATTTAAGGTGCCATATAGCCTACGTTGGCCGTTTCCCATAGTGGCCTCTTTTCTAACAAATTCCAAGACGGCTCCTGCTCCATCTGAAGCGACACTGACAACTGATCCCCTGCTTGCCGAGTCTACGACAGCAAACACCATAGATAAGGGCATATTAAAATCTCATTATTTGAGTGTGGCTAGATAAAAATACTATAGCGATAAGCGTAGACCCGTGCTGGCAATGTTATAGCCCTCGGCACGTACGATTTTTGCCTGTTCGCTGTTTAAATTAAGTAACGGATTGGTGTGATTCATATGAATGAACCAGACTTTGGCCCGGTGCTCTTTAGATAGATTAGATAAAGCGTCCATGGTTTCAGTGACAAGAGGGTGGGGGATTTTTGACATATCTCGCCCTGGCAGTTCTCCATTGTTAAAAAATGTAGCGTCAATTAAAGCGTAATCTGAGGCCTGTACCTGATCTGCAATATCTCTTTCCCACTGAGACCACTTATTAATGTCAGGGATGAAAAGTGCCGTTTTGTTTGGCCCTTTTATTGAGAATCCTACGGTTTCTGAAAACTCATCTCGGTGGGGTACGATAAAAGGCGTGACTTGTAAGTTCGAAAGTTCAACCACCGAGCGATTATTGAGCGTCATTAGCTCTATATTATTTAGGTCGATAAGCTGACTCCAGGGACCATTATTAGTCAGATATCGTTTCATCTTTGGCATCACATACACCGGCATTTGATCAGCTCCGATAACTTCACGGCCCAGATACATAAGTCCCGTGTAATGCCCGATATGAGCATGAGTAATAAAGATTCCGCTCAATTCAAATTCATCTGTCGACGCCTCCTGCTCCAGCATAAAGAGCTGCTCTGGAAAGTCCGGTGTCGCCTCAAAAATATATTTCTTTTTGCTAGCAGGATCAATTAGAGCCAGTGATGTGGCACCAATTTTTGTCTCTGGCTTTTCCCACCCCGGCATGCAGTGGGGTTTGTAACAACCTGCCTGGGGAAATCCAGCATCTTGAGCAACACCCAGGACATAAAGATAGGGCGGCTCATCTGCCGCAGTTGAGATTGCGACGACTGAAACTAACAAAACGAGACATGCTTTTAATACTAGGGTCATTAGGTCATCCGATAAGTGGGTAATACATAGTCATTCAATCCGTCTGGACCTGTCTATAGAGATTAGTTTTCGTCTAGATTGCCCGTCTGGTGGCCTAAAAATAGGCCCTATAATTTCATAGAAAGACCGCGCTTGTCGAATATCTTTGATTATGGCGGTCCAGCTATAAAAGGTAATTTTTAAAGGGTTATTAGTGTTTAAGTTTCCTACTAGCCCAAAGATAACTGGGGCCTGTTCTTTAGCATAGGTGTCAAAAAGGCGATCCCAAATTATAAATCAATTCCCATAATTTCTGTCTATGTATTCAAGATTGGTGTCCTAATGGACTCGATGTGTCGCAGGAGTATTGAATATTTTATCCAGCCACCCATGCTTATCAATCCACTGAGTATGGCCCACGACGCCCCATAGAGTCGAGCATAGCCCCGCAACTACGGTAATGCTCGGATCAAACCCAACAAAGGGCATGACCATAAAAAAGGGAACTTTTGAAATAGGCCCGAACCAAGACTGACGAAAGACGACAGAGAAATTCATTTCGATACTGGAGTGGTGATTCATATGAATTGCCCATAAAACCCGGACTCTATGGGAGGCCCGGTGATACCAGTAAAAAATAAAATCTATCGCCAAAAAAGTGATTGCCCAAACTTGCCAAGGCGCCAAGATATCGCTGAGGCTCAAAAGTCTGAATTGACAAAGGTAAAAATAGAGGCCAACTATAGTGCTCTGAATTGAAACCGACGTAAATATACTGCCGAAAAGCAGACCCATCGTTCCACAGGTGTCACCAAATTCATAGAAGCGGAGCTTTTTACGCTCTGAAACAATAGCCTCAATCAAAATAAGGGTCAAAATAATGGGAACCCCTTGCAACTATTCTCTCCCGCGACGTTAGACTGCGCGTTTAAATCTAACCAACTAGGGTTACATTATGTAATGGAGCCATGCTTTTTCACAGCTATTTAGATTGGATGGCCTAGATGATTAAAAGCAGACACTGGCGTTCAAGGCATCAGGTTATCTTAGGAATAAATTTTGAAGCCTAAATCAGTGGACTTGAGAACCGATTCTGTAACTGCAAGAGAATCTCTACCGGCATCCTTAGCTGCATGAAGTAGCTTATTTGCAGCTAAAAGCAAATCTTCTGGTTTATTGTTTTTGTTTGGATAGATCTCTGCAAGCCCAATGCTTAAGGTTAAAATTGGCTTAGCCTTGACTTGCTCATTAGGAATTTTTAAAGCACGGATATTTCTCAATAACTTTAGCATTAACGAGTGAGCGCCCTCCTTTTCTGTGCCACCCAGTAATATAGTAAACTCATCCCCGCCATATCTTGCGCACATATCATCTGGCCTATTGGCAGATTTAGAAAGAATATCCCCTAAAGACCTTAAATATCCGTCTCCTAGAGTCCGACCATAGGTATCATTTATCTTTTTAAAATGATCTATACCAAGCCTCGCCAAAGATATTGGTGTTTTCATTCTGATCGCGCGCACCCATTGCTGATCTAAGAACTCACCAAACACTCTTCGATTTGGAATTCCAGTTATATCATCTACCGAGGTAAGCTTTGAAACCTCCTGTTCTGCCAATTTTTGCTCGGTGATATCTCGGTGGGAGATAACCAAAAACTGAGTGTCAGACAAGATAAATTGACTGACTCGCATCATAAACCACCGTTGATTTAAAGGGCTATGACAGGGGTATTCCAGATAATAAAGGTCTTGCTCGGCGCGCGACACCTTGCGTATTCCTTTCGCCGCTCTGAGCGCAAAAGAATCTCCAGCTTTACCCGCTTCATCACAGACTTTAAGATAGTTGACGCCTTTCCAACCACCATACTCAAACCAAGGTTCGACTCGTCCTGTCTCGTCCCAGCTATGGTTGGCAAACTGAATATCACCATCAGAATCTATTACAACAATACCTTCAGATGCAGTATCCAGCACTGCTTTTACGAAATCATATGATTCAATCACTCATAGAGTCCCAAAATATTCATTATTGTCGCAGTTGTTACTCAATTTTTTATGTTGTCTGCAAACATCATAAAGAGAAAGGCCGCTAAAATCAGTTGATCTTAGGGTCTAGCTCTCCGCTTTCATAGCGAGCGGTCATAGCGTCCAAACTAAGGGCTCGAATTTTGGATGCATTGCCCGCTGTTTCGAAGGCCTCATAGCGCGCAGCTGCTATATCCTGCATGGCTGTAATAGTTTCTTTCAGATAGCCACGAGGATCAAAGGCGCTGGGATTTTCCGCCAAAAAACGCCGTACGGCTCCTGTCGACGCCAGACGCAGGTCAGTATCGATATTAATTTTTCGCACGCCGTGCTTAATACCTTCACGAATTTGTTCGACAGGGACACCGTAGGTTTCTGGAATCTCACCACCGTACTGATTAATGATCGCTAGCCATTCTTGGGGGACCGAAGAAGATCCGTGCATAACCAAGTGAGTGTCTGGAATACGCTGATGAATTGCTCTAATGCGATCTATGTCGAGAATATCTCCGGTAGGCGGCCGACTAAATTTATAGGCTCCATGGGATGTGCCGCAAGCAATAGCCAAAGTGTCGACCTGCGTCTTGGCGACAAAGTCCGCAGCCTCTTCAGGGTCGGTTAACATTTGGTCATGGGACAGTGTTCCTGCTGCTCCGACACCATCTTCTTCGCCTGCCTGACCCGTTTCTAGTGAACCGAGGCAACCAAGCTCACCCTCTACAGAAACGCCGCAGGCATGAGCCATTTCAACAGTGCGGCGCGTTACATCAACATTGTAGTCATAGCTTGATGGCGTTTTACCATCCTCTTCAAGAGATCCATCCATCATTACCGACGTGAACCCAAGCTGGATAGAGCGCTGGCAGATGGCTGGACTGGTACCATGGTCTTGGTGCATACAAATGGGAATATGTGGCCATTCTTCTACTGCGGCCTGAATTAAATGCCGCAAAAAAGGGGCTCCGGCATATTTACGCGCACCTGCCGAGGCTTGCACAATCACCGGACTATCTGTCTGATCTGCGGCCATCATAATGGCTCGCATCTGCTCAAGATTATTAACATTAAATGCAGGTACGCCGTAACTGTATTCTGCAGCGTGATCAAGCATCTGTCGTAGTGAAATAAGTGCCATAGCTAATGTCCTTTTTAACTTTTTTTGATAATGTAGTCACCGATGTAAATACTCTAATGTTAAAGCTAACCGTTGCCCCGCCGCTTAAGAATAGCGACAGCGGGCAGCTCCTTGCCTTCAACATACTCTAAAAATGCACCCCCACCAGTGGAAATATACGATATTTTGTCGGCTACCGCATATTTATCCACTGCTGCTAGAGTATCTCCACCGCCCGCAATGGAGAACCCTTTACTTTCTGCGATAGCTTTAGCTAAGGTTTCTGTGCCTCGCCCGAATTGCGCAAACTCAAAAACGCCTACTGGGCCATTCCAAATAATAGTGCCCATTGTCACCATCAACTTTGCCAAATAGTCAGCCGTTTGAGGGCCTATATCGAAAATCATATCATCTTCGGCCACCTCATCAACTGACTTCACTATGGCCTCTGCAGACTCTGAGAATATTTTGCCGACAACCACATCTGTCGGTAGCGGAATATTGGTCTTTGCCATGAGAGCTCGAGCTACCGGAATTAAGCCTGGCTCATAGAGTGATTTTCCAACCGGTTTCCCGGCTGCGGCTAAAAAGGTGTTGGCGATACCTCCTCCTACGATTAACTGGTCGACCTTTCCTGCTAGGCTCTCTAATACCATTAGCTTGGTAGACACTTTAGACCCGCCAACGATAGCCGCGATGGGCGCTTTAGGTGTGGCAAGTGCATGTGCTAAAGCATTAAGTTCCTTGGCCAGAAGAGGACCAGCACAGGCAATTGGCGCATATTTAGCAACACCGTGGGTCGATGCTTGTGCACGGTGCGCTGTGCCAAAGGCGTCCATAACAAAAATGTCACATAGGGCGGCATAGGCTTTAGCCAGATCGTCATCATCATTTTTTTCACCGGTATTAAAACGGACATTTTCTAGCATGACCACTTCGCCGTCTCGGAGGTCGATACCTTCACGCCAGTGCTCCACCAAGTTAACCGTTTTTCCCAGCTGTTCACCAATAAATTTAGCAACTGGCGTTAGACTATGCTCTGGGCTTACTGTCCCTTCAATGGGCCTACCTAAATGAGACATTAAGATAACCTTGGCGCCTGCCTGGAGTGCCAACCTAATAGTTGGTAAACTTGCTTTTATTCGGGCGTCGCTGGTCACTTGGCCATCTTTAATGGGCACATTTAGATCTTGGCGTATTAACACTCGACGGCCAGTTAGATTTAGCTCCGTCATTAATTTTAAGGTCATTCTCCAGCATCCTTTTGGGTCTATTCGACTTCAGCGAGCTCTAATTAGAGGATTTTCCCAGACCAATAGTGCACCGTATCTAGCATTCGATTAGCATAACCCCACTCATTATCAAACCAAATCAGCACCTTGACCAATTTTTGCTGACTTACTCGTGTTTGGCTCGCATCGACAATACCACTGCGGGGGTCGTGATTGAAATCACAGGAAGCTAAAGGCTCTTCAGTATAACCAAGAATTCCTTGCAAACTTCCCATCGTAGCTTCAGCTAAAACAGCATTGACTGTCGCCACATCAACCTGGGTATTTACCATCACGGACAAATCAATCGCCGAAACATTGGCTGTCGGTACTCGCATAGCCTGAGCTTCGAAACGCCCAGCCAGCTCGGGCAACAATCGATCGATACCAAGCGCTAAGCCCGTTTCCACTGGAATGATTGACTGCATCGACCCTCGAGTTTTACGGAGATCTGTGTGGTGGTAGGCATCAATAACCGGCTGATCATTCATCGCAGAATGAATGGTCGTGATAACGCCACCGTCGACGCCAAAGCAGTCATTGAGTATCTTTATCACTGGAACAACGCAGTTGGTGGAGCAAGAGGCACTGGAAATAATCGTTTCCAAACCATTGAGTATTTGGTGATTAACGCCATAAACAATAGTTGCATCCACGCTAGGTTCTGCGGGTTGCGAAAACAATACGCGCTTGGCTCCACTTGTTATGTGCTGCTGAGCAGTAACACGGTCAGAGAAACTACCGCTACATTCCAGCACTACATCAATGTCCAACTCTTGCCAAGGCAGTTGCCGCAAGTCTTTGTAATTAACTATCTGTATAGAGTCATCATTGACGGTCAGGGTCTGCCCGTCTAGTTCAACAGTGCCAGGAAACCTACCATGAGTTGAATCATAGCGAGTTAAATGCGCTATGGTTTTAGTTTCAGCAGGCTCATTGATAGCGACTACCCGAGCCCAATCGCGCGCGCCAGATTCATAGAGCGCCCGCAACACCGAGCGCCCAATTCGTCCATAACCATTAATAGCAATGCGTACCACTAGCTAAGTGACTCCATAACATTAGCTACGACATTCTCAACAGTGAAGCCAAACTCTTTCATGAGTATTCCGCCTGGTGCTGATTCTCCAAAGCTTCGCATGCCGACAACCCGCCCATCAAGGCCGACGAACTTATACCAATAGTCTGCATGCAATGCTTCAACAGCGACTCTCGCCCTAATTTCAGGGATCAATACTGAATCACGATAGTCAGCGTCTTGAGCCGAAAAAATTTCCGCGCAAGGCATGGATACTACCCGAACTTGAACACCCTGATCAGTCAATTGATTAGCTGCAGAGATCGCCAATTCCACTTCTGAACCAGTGGCAATAATAATGGCTTGAGGATCAGTACAATCTTGTAAGACATAGCCCCCTTTAGCGATCGCTGCGACCTGTTGGTGTGTTCTTGGCATCGGGGCTAAACCCTGCCTGCTAAATACTAATGCGCTAGGTCCCTGTCGATTCTCAATGGCACTTTTCCAGCATACCGCCGACTCTACGGTGTCACAGGGCCGCCAAGTATTTAAGTTAGGCGTGGACCGAAGAGCACTCAGTTGCTCAACGGGCTGGTGAGTTGGTCCATCTTCTCCAAGACCAATAGAATCGTGTGTATAAACAAAAATACTCTGCTGCTTCATTATCGCAGCCATACGCACAGCGTTGCGTGCATACTCCATAAACATCAAGAAGGTGGCGCCGTAATTAATAAAGCCGCCATGCAAAGCGATACCGTTCATCATCGCGCTCATGCCAAATTCACGAACACCATAGTAAATATAATTACCCTCAGCATTTTCACTGCTGATACCTTTTGACCCTGACCAGATGGTGAGATTTGATCCCGCCAAATCAGCTGATCCTCCAAGTAATTCAGGCAACATTGGACCATAGGCATTCAAGCAATTTTGAGATGCTTTGCGAGAGGCCACTTTCTCCATTTTGTCTTGGCACTGTTGAATATAAGCATCAGCTTTGCTGCTAAAGTCTACTGGAAGCTCACCACGAGTTCGTCGCTCAAATTCAGCGGCTAAATCAGGATGGGCGGATCGATAAGCGTCCAAGGTTGAATTCCATCCGCTCTGAGCTGCAACGCCCTTATCCACCGCATTCCATCCCGCATAGTGTCCTGCAGGTATCTCGAATGGCCCATGAGTCCAGCCCAGTTGCTTGCGGGCCAAAATAATTTCATCGGCCCCAAGAGGTGCACCGTGACAGTCTTCTTTACCCTGCTTGTTGGGCGATCCGAAACCAATAATAGTTTTGCAACAGATCAATGTTGGTTTGGCTGTTTCCGCACGAGCAAGTTCTATTGCTGCTTTAATCGCATCGCTGTCATGACCGTCGACATCGGCCACCACGTGCCAACCGTAAGCTTTAAACCGGGCGGGGGTATCATCATTAAACCAACCCTCAACCTCACCGTCGATTGAAATACCATTGTCATCATAAAACGCAGTTAATTTACTTAGGCCTAAAGTACCCGCCAGAGAACAAACCTCATGGGAAATGCCTTCCATCAGACAGCCATCACCTAAAAAGGTGTAGGTCTGATGATCGACCACATCATGGCCTGGTCGATTAAATTGGGCAGCCAGAACCTTCTCGGCTAACGCCATGCCAATTGCATTACTAATACCTTGACCAAGAGGGCCCGTAGTTGTCTCTACCCCAGGCGCGTAACCATATTCGGGGTGCCCTGGTGTCCTAGAGTGTAACTGCCGAAAATTTTTCAGTTCCTCAATTGGCAAATCATATCCACTGAGATGAAGCAGGGAATAGAGGAGCATAGAACCATGGCCATTGGACAGTACAAATCGATCTCGATTAACCCACTTAGGATCTGACGGATTATGTTTTAAATAGTCATTCCATAGTACTTCGGCAATATCTGCCATGCCCATTGGCGCGCCCGGATGCCCACTGTTGGCTTGTTGCACAGCATCCATACTGAGCGCTCGAATAGCATTGGCAAGGTCTCTGCGTGAGGCCATGGGTTGTTACTCCTGAAAGGGGGAATTTTAATCTGTCATTGTCTCTCAGACAAGCATGCCAGTAAACCGATATTCGCTATTGATTAGGCTGCAACAGCCAATAAAGCAGCAGAGCTTTAGCTTTAATCCTTATATTAAAATATCTTGATGTATGATTTTAGCGTGATATAGTACGCAGATGTTGTTATCAAGCCTTTTTAGCAGTGAAAATCGATCAGCTACTGACACTGGCGCTATTACGGCTTTGTGTAAAGCGGCCGGAGATCCACTGCGCATGCAGATTTTAAAACTACTGCAACAAAACGCCTATGGTGTTTTAGAAATGTGTCAGGTTTTTGATATTCGACAACCGGCCATGAGCCACCATCTCAAAATTCTTGCCAACGCGGGTTTAGTGGCTACCCGGCGAGAAGGAACGACTATTTTTTATCGTCGCAATGAGATGCATCCTGATACTGACCTGCAAGCGTTGCAGCATAGCCTTTTTCATACCATTGATGCGGCGGCGCTTGACCCAAATCTACGCAATCGACTAGCCGAAATAAACGGCACCCGTGCTGCAGCATCTGTTGCTTTTTTTAACCAAAATGCTGCCCGCTTTGAGGAAAATCAAGACTTAATTGCCAGCTGGTCTGACTATGGCGACAGTGTCGAAAGTTTTTTGCTTAATAATGCTGCCAGCACCCAATCAGCTCTGGAAATTGGCCCAGGTTATGGCCAGTTCTTATCTCGGCTGTCGGTTATTTTTGATCGAGTGACTGCCCTAGATAATTCCGAAGAAATGTTGCAGCAATGCCGAAACCGATCTGCTGTTCACGGCTTAGCTAACGTAAACTTTATGCTCGGCGATACTGACAGCGCCATCGGCAACGGTGTTAAAGCCGACTTTATTTCATTGAATATGGTATTGCATCACAACCCAACTCCCGCAGAAATAATCGCTGACTGCGCACAACTTATGAACAAAAACGGTACTTTGTTAATCACCGAGCTTTGTGCACACAATCAAGAATGGGTAAAAGAATCCTGTGGCGATCTTTGGTTAGGGTTTGAACCAGAATCGCTAACCCAATGGTGCTCAGCGGTTAACTTGGCCGAAGGCAACAGTCAGTACCTCACGCAGCGCAATGGTTTTCGCATACAGTTAAGGCAATTTAATTTGGACACTAATTAATTTAAAGGAAAAGCTTATGTCTACATATAATTTATTCACCTCTGAGTCGGTCTCAGAGGGGCATCCAGATAAAATGGCAGATCAAATCTCTGATGCAATACTGGACGCCATCATCAAGGACGACCCCAACTCCCGCGTTGCCGTCGAAACTATGGTTAAAACCGGAATGGCCATCATCGCAGGAGAGGTCCGAACCGACACCTACGTTGACCTAGAAGAAGTTGTTCGAAATGTCATTATCGATATCGGCTACGACAATTCAGATGTCGGTTTTGACGGCAATACATGCGCTGTTTTGAATGCCATAGGCAAACAATCCAACGATATTGCTCGGGGTGTTGATGAGGCTGCCAATAAGGATATTGGTGCTGGTGATCAGGGCTTAATGTTTGGTTATGCGACCAACGAAACCAAGGTGCTTATGCCTGCACCTATTTATTATTCTCACCTTTTAGTGAAACGTCAGGCGCAGGTACGTAAAGACGGAATTCTGCCTTGGCTTCGACCAGATGCAAAAAGTCAGGTAACCCTAAGATATGATCAAGGTAAGCCGGTAGCAATTGACGCAGTTGTGCTTTCCACTCAACACTCGCCAGATATCTCTTTATCTGACCTGCAAGAAGCGGTTCGGGCTGAGATCATCTTGCCGGTTCTTCCTGCTGAATGGCTGCACAAGGGAACTCAATACCATATTAACCCAACCGGTCAATTTATTATTGGCGGCCCAGTGGGTGACTGCGGCTTAACAGGCCGTAAGATTATCGTTGATACCTACGGTGGCATGGCTCATCACGGTGGTGGCGCTTTTTCCGGAAAAGATCCCACCAAAGTGGATCGCTCAGCCGCCTACGCGGGTCGCTACGTAGCAAAAAACATTGTCGCTGCTGGTCTAGCTGATCGTTGTGAGATTCAAATTTCCTATGCTATTGGGGTAACTGAACCCACATCTATCAGCGTAGACACCTACGGCACGGGTAAGCTTTCTAACGAAGAAATTGTCACCTTGGTTCGCGAGCATTTCGATCTACGCCCTAGAGGACTGATAGAGATGTTAGATCTGCGCCGTCCTATTTACCAAGCAACGGCAGCCTATGGCCACTTTGGCCGGGAAGAGGAAAATTTTACTTGGGAAAAAACAGACAAGGTAGCACTGCTTAAAAAAGCACTGTAACAACAACTGACATTTATTAGCGTTAACATTAATACATAAGGAATTACATCATGACTGCAGTAGCACAAGATATCGACCATAACAAAGCGTTCAACGACTATAAGGTTGCTGATATTTCACTTGCCGATTGGGGTAAGAAAGAAATCTCTATCGCTGAATCTGAAATGCCCGCGTTAATGGCTTTGCGTGAAAAGTACCGAGCCGAGCAACCTTTGGCCGACGCCAGAATTCTCGGCTGTATTCATATGACGATTCAAACCGCCGTCCTGATCGAAACCCTAGTCGCCTTGGGTGCAGAAGTACGCTGGACTTCTTGTAATATTTTTTCCACTCAAGACCACGCCGCAGCCGCGGTTGCGGCTAGTGGAACGCCAGTTTTCGCCTGGAAGGGAGAGACTGAAGAAGAGTACGAGTGGTGTCTTGAGCAACAGGTATTGAAAGATGGACAGCCCTGGAATGCCAACATGGTCCTAGACGATGGTGGTGATCTAACTTCGCTACTGCATGACAAATACCCTCAGGTACTCGAGGCTGTTCATGGCGTTACCGAAGAGACGACCACCGGTGTTCACCGTCTATACGAAATGCTAAAAGCAGGCAAACTAAAGGTTCCCGCAATCAATGTTAATGATTCGGTAACAAAGTCAAAGTGCGACAACAAATATGGCTGTCGTCACAGTTTAAACGATGCCATAAAACGCGCCACTGACCACCTCCTTTCTGGAAAAAAAGCGATCGTTATTGGTTACGGTGACGTGGGCAAAGGTTCTGCTCAATCTTTGAGACAAGAAGGAATGATTGTGAAAATCACTGAAGTTGATCCAATTTGCGCCATGCAAGCCTGCTTGGACGGCTTTGAAATCGTATCGACCTACAACGAAGGTGACTCGAGTAAAGGAGTCAATAGCGAATTACTGGCTAATACCGACATGCTGGTAACCACCACTGGCAACTACAACGTTTGTGGTTCTGATGTTCTAGGGGCGCTTAAGAGTGGCGCTGTTGTGTGTAATATTGGTCATTTCGACAATGAAATTGATACCGCATTCATGCGCAAAAATTGGGAATGGGATGAAATCAAACCTCAGGTACACAAAATCTACCGCAATAAAGAAACCAACGACCACCTGCTATTGCTAGCTGAAGGTCGTCTAGTAAATCTAGGTAATGCGACTGGACACCCAAGTCGAATCATGGACGGATCTTTCGCCAATCAGGTACTGGCCCAGATTGATTTATATAAGAAACAGTTTGCCGCTCAGGACGATGCGACCAAAGCTGAGATGCTGCGCGTTGAAGTTCTGCCAAAGCATCTTGATGAAGAAGTTGCTCGGTACATGGTTGGTGGATTCGGAGGTGTTATGACCCAGTTGACGCAAGAGCAGGCAGACTATATTAACGTTCCTGTGAACGGACCTTTCAAAGGCGATAGCTATAAGTACTAATCCGGCTAACTTAGTTTCGTTGAGGTCTCTGACAGGCATCGTCAGAGACCTTATATAGGAAAAATTTCATGACGAACGCCCCTCATCTCAGTTTTGAGTTCTTTGCCGCAAAAACGCAGCAAGGTGCTGAAAATTTGCATGTGACCGCTAGCCAGCTAAATAAGTTCAGTCCCGAATTATTTTCAGTGACCTATGGTGCCGCTGGCTCTACCCGTGATACGACCAAGGACTTAGTGCTTAGCCTCCACAATCAAGGCTATCAGGCTGCACCTCATCTCTCCATTGGGGGCGACTCTGACTCAGACGTACTGAAGCTTGTTGACTCTTACAAGAAGGCTGGAATAAAAAACTTAGTCGCTCTTCGCGGTGATCTCCCATCTGGTGTGGGTGCCACTAAAAAATTAGTTCATGCCAATCAGCTGGTTGCTCTAATTCGGGAACATAGCGGCGATCATTTCAACATAAGCGTTGGCGCCTACCCTGAAATTCATCCTGAGGCTGAAAGTTACAGCAATGATATCTATTGGTTAGGTGAAAAATTTAAGGCCGGCGCTGACCGAGCTATTACCCAGTATTTTTACAATCCAGAGGCTTATTTTAATTTTATCGAGTCCTGCGCCAGGGCTGGAATAGACAAGCCTATTATCCCAGGTATCATGCCTCTAACTAACTATGAAAATCTAGTCCGCTTTTCTGATAACTGTGGTGCTGAGATACCTCGATGGCTGCGCTGGCAGCTTAAAGAACGCAGTCACAACAGCGCTGACCTCATTAGTTATGGCGTTGAAATGGTCTCTGAGCTTTGCGAGAAACTATTGGCCGGCGGTGCACCGGGATTTCATTTTTATACAATGAATAAATGGCAGATTTCTGATCAAATTTGCCGTAACCTTGGGTTTTCAACCAAGGATTAAAGTCACATGCGGATTCCGCGGCTCTACACTCCCCAAGCTTTAGCGAGTGGTTCTCTCATCGATTTAGATGAAGCTTCATCGCGTCATCTGGTCTCTGTATTGCGTATGTCTGCAGGACAGCAAGTCATATTATTTAACGGGCTAGGTGGCGAGTACTCCGGCGAATTATCCAATGTGCGGAAAAATACCGCATCGGTGTCGGTCTCTAAATTTATCGACAGCGATAGAGAGTCACCACTGAAGGTTCATTTAGCCATCGGTGTCTCTCGTGGCGACAGAATGGATTGGATTGTTCAAAAAGCCACGGAACTCGGCGTCTGTTCCATCACACCCCTATTCACTGAGCGAACAGAAGTTAAATTGAACGCTGAACGCCTCAACAAAAAGAACCGCCATTGGCAACAGGTCGCGATTAGCGCATGCGAACAATGCCAGCGAACTTTAGTACCCCTTGTTAGTCCCGCTATAGCCCTTACACAGTGGGTTGCTGTTGACAATGACAGCCTTAAACTGGTGCTACACCACCGCGCCGAAAATCGCTTAACAGCGCTTAACAAGGACAGTAATTTGGTCTCTTTATTAGTCGGACCCGAGGGCGGATTAAGTGATAGTGAAATTGATTTGTCACTGAATTATGGTTTCAAAGCCTTAGCTCTTGGCCCTAGGGTTTTACGAACCGAAACGGCTCCCTTGGCAGCACTTAGTATCTTACAGTCGCTCTGGGGTGATATGGGATAGGCAAAGTAATGAAAAGATCATGCGGAGTCTCCATCTGGACGGATCAACCGCCAATCAATCTATTTATTTATATGATGATACTGTTTAGCAGCCTTACTCAGGGTGCCGTTTTTGGCGATGGGGATCCAGGCAATGGCACTGAAGATCAGCGGCGAAAAGCTACCGCAGAACACCTCAAACCGATGGGAACTATTTTCTGTGACGGCATGCTCAGAGGTACTGCCATACATGTGCGCAGCCCCTTAGATACAGACCTAAGATCTAGCTCAATTATCTTAACCGCCGCCCATGTTTTGTATGACCCAAAAACAGCGCAGCGGTTTAAAAAATGCGCCTACAGGCCGCAGAATAAGCGACTGACAACCGTAGATATTACCCAGGTGTCGTCTCACCGATTTAATCCGAAATCAGTAGATAGGCTGGAACAAGCCGAAAATGATATTGTTTTTATTAGATTGAGTCAGAGGCTGCTACAACCGACTTTAAAGCTGACCTCCGCTAGTGAAACACCTAGCGCATTGCTATTAATAGGTTACAACAGTGACAAAAATGACATTAGCCAAAGTGCGGATTGTCATCAATTCGTCTCCGAAACGTTTGCCAGTGAAAAGCTTTTGCTACATGACTGCGATGCCAATAATGGCGCCTCTGGTGGGGCTGTTTTAGACGCCGCCAACGGCAGACTAGTCGGTGTTCATGGGGGAACATTGTTAGTCAATGATGCACAGTCACCGCGCAGTGAAATACCCGGGGGCGCGAAAGCCGACCCTGAGAAGTTAATCAATCAAGCGCGGGGAATAGACCATAGAGTAATAGAGATGCTTAATCAGTTTTCTGCATATCCTGCCAAGAATTTTCAAGATTAAATTGAATCTCATGCTCAAACCCCGGGATCAAAATTCCGGTCTCTGAAAGCTGAACCGCAGCTTCGTCAACTAAAGCTTCTCCGAAACGGTAAATTACGTTGAGTTCTGCCGCATCTGCTTGAGCCGCATATTTTGCAGCTTCAGCGCGAGTTTTTTCTCGCTTTTCAAGGTATTCAGGGAAACCATCACTGTACCGATTAGCAAGCATACTATTAGCTTTTTCTGCTGATAAAACCACTGCTGTCGCGTTATTACCTCCAAAGCCTTTTGAGTTAATAAATGCGACTTCCATTGATTTTGAGCTAACATCTAGATCAGTTAAAGGGAAGTTAAGGCCTTCTTGAAAGACATCTGGAGCGACCCCCGAAATTGTTTTAATACCGGGAATCCAGCCGTGCTTAAAGGTTCCTAAGGCGGCAACTAACTGGTCCCCACTAGCCGCACTAATACTGTGGCCAACGTACGCTTTTATGGCGGTAACCGGCCAATCTTTAATGCCAAAGGTGCTGGCAACGCGACTGATCACTTCTGATTCGGTCACTCTATTGGCTGGGGTGCTAGATCCGTGGGCGTGGACAAAACTACGCTTTTGGACGCCTTCTTTACCAACAATACTGACCGCAGCGGCAACCGCTTTTGCAAAACAAATATAATTGCCAACGCCAGGCGCAGAAATCGATTTTTTAACGCCATCCGCATTAATGAATACCTCTGGCACCGCCCCATGAACATCGGCCCCTAGCTCCATGGCCAAAAGGTCATCCATTAAAATAATGTACTGGGTGCCTTCTGCTAGCGTGAAGCCACAGTTCTCGCCAAAAGGCCTGCTGGCCTTGCGCCAATCAGGCGTATCAGAGCCGTCTATCTTGCACAGGTTTTCATCGCTGGCAAGAGCGCTCATGTTTGAAAAGCCTTCCGAACATTCCGGAGTGACGGGCGCTTCCGCGTTACCAACGATGGCGACTCGTCGACGTCCGCTTCGAATATCTCTTACCGCAGCTTGAAGCACATAGAGAAAGCTAGCGCAGGCCCCAGTAATGGCCTCTGTATGGCCAACACTACCTAGAACATAGGCATTTATGAAATCAGCCGGCATAGTGTTCAGCCCTAATGCCAGCTGCTTAGATGTGGTTCTTTCACCTCTTAATCGAGCCTGCAGAAGCCCGCCATTCCCCTCTTCAGTGACTTGGCCAAAAACACTCGAAGAATAGACTCCAACCTGATCAGGGTTTACCTTTCCTGCTACCACCTCCCAAGGAATACCCAAAGAATGTATGGCATCACTTGCACCTAGTAAGGTCATCTGTAGTCCGCGAGGATGAAATCGAGAATTATAGTGGTCTGCCAAATTAAATCCTGTTGGCAATTGTCCGGCAGCTTTTGCAGCCAATGCATAATTTGAAGTCACCAAATATTCGCTAGCAGAGGATGTTTTGACCTCGACTGTACCCTCTTTAGCTTCACTAACGCTCCAATCCGCTGGTATCGCTTTAGGCAAGTCCCGCTTAAGCATAGTGAAATGCTGCAACTGTCCTTCATTAAAAGAGATCTTTTTATTGCCTGGCACCTGAGATGGATCAAAATGCTCAATTTTACGGACTAAGGTTCCTTCAATCACCGCTGTTTTGTACTTCTCCACGACCCCAGATAGGGTCAGATCAGTATTATCATCATAGAACGCGTCTCCCTGGGCTTTTACATAACCCATCAGGCAAGCCAAGCTAGCG
>ERZ890510.1023-NODE-1023-length-19772-cov-4.775067_pt1 | contig 19772 bp, 17 predicted proteins | sample MGYA00521265_ERZ890510 | MGnify/ENA primary metagenome ERZ890510 (study PRJEB32303, sample SAMEA104408624) | aquatic metagenome | biome: Brackish water; feature: Chemocline; material: water | place: Baltic Sea | collected 2014-10-26T21:54:00 | depth 110 m ...
GTCCCTGCAGCCCTATTTTACTACAGTTCCGCTGTTCACCCGCCCAACGGAAAGAGTCCAAGGTTGAGAACGAGCAAGGTCCTGGCAAAGATCCGCGACGGCCGTTGCGCCCGTGTCGTCGCCCTGGGGCACTACCTGCCCTTCTATATCAGATACGCCGCACATCACGGGTTTGACGCGATCTGGCTCGATCTCGAACACCGGGCGATGGAGGGGCGCGAAGTGCAGAGTCTGCTGGCGATGTGCCATCAATTCGACATCGATGCCATGGTGCGCGCGCCGACAACGGAACGGACCTTGCTGTACCGGTACCTGGAGGATGGCGCGGCGGGGTTGTTGATGCCCCTTGTGGCCGACGCAGCCGAAGCGCGTCACATTGCGCAGGCCGTCAAGTTTCCGCCGATCGGCAATCGGGGTCTCGATGGCGCTGGCCTGGACGCGGACTTCGCTCTGGGCGGTGGTGACTTCACCGAAGATGCCAACGGCGAAACCTTCGTCTTTGCCCAGATCGAGACGGCGCAGGCGCTGGCCAACGCCGAGGCGATCGCCGCCGTGGAGGGCATCGACGGGCTGTTCATCGGCCCCGCTGATCTCGGCCTGCGCCTGGGACTGGTCGACGGCAGTCCCAGCCTGCAGGAGGCGACGGCCCACATAGCCGATGTCGCCAGGGATCACGGCAAGGCCTGGGGTATTGCCGGCGGCGGCCCTGCCGAGTGGGCAACATACCGGCAGATGGGCGCACAGATGCTCATCGGCGCCGGTGATTTTGCCCTGACGGGGGTGTTGGCTGCGGCGCAAAAGAACTTTGATGAGGTTTTCGGCGAGTGACCCGGACAAGTGCCGTGCAGTGCTGGGACCGACAACAGGGTTGCGTTGTTGATGAAGTGATCCCGCACGAGACCATGCTGCGCTGGTTGTACGGCACGACCGCCGGCAGGCTGGCGGCGGAGTTATGCTGCAGTCGGCACTTCTTCTCCTGCCTTGCCACCTGGTGGAGCCATGGCTCCGGTTCGCGCCGTCGGATCGAGGCCTTCACGCGCATGTATGACGTGTCGATGGATGACTACGAGCCGGTCGCCTATGCCAGCTTCAATGAATTCTTCATTCGTCGTTTCCGCGCTGGCGCACGCACTTTCTGTGATCTGCCCGAGCGCCTGCCGGCCTGGGCCGAGGGCGCCTGCCTCGGCTGGGAGCGCGTGCTGGGGACGGAGACGTTTCCAGTGAAGGGCGAGCATCTTACGCCGGCAGCGTTGCTCGGCAGCCCAGAAAAGGCGGCGCCTTTCGAGGGTGGGCCGCTGCTCATTATCCGCCTGCGCCCGCAGGACTATCATCGCTTCCACTTCGCCGAAGGCGGGCAGATCTTTGATCACTACCGCGTGCCAGGGCGTCTGCATTCGGTCAATCTGCTCAGCCTGCGGCATCGTTCCAACATCCTGGCCAGCAACGAGCGGCAAGTGACGATGCAGCAGACGGCACACTTCGGGCGACTCGCCTACGTTGAGGTGGGGGCCATGCTCGTAGGTCGCATCGTGCAGCAGGAGACACAGGATGTGACGCGTGGCAGCGAAAAGGGCTACTTCGAATACGGTGGTTCAACGGTGGCATTGCTCGGTGAGCCGGGGGCGTGGGTGCCGGACGAGGACCTGTGCACACGAACGGCAAGCAACATGGAGACGCTTGTGCGTCTGGGCACGCCGGTTGCGACGGCAGCACCTGGCTCAGGGCCGGCAGCATAGTCTCTCGAGATTCCTGTCAGTCCCGAAGCTCCTTCGACGTACGGAGGCAGCCGCCGCGCCTTCACCGACACCAGAACACGCCACTCAACCCTGCGGAAAGACAAGGCAATGGATCGCAAGGCGTCGATTCAACGGCAGTTCGGTGCCACCGCCGAACGCTACCGCACCAGCAGCTACCACACGAATGCCCCGGATCTGCAGGCGCTATATGCCGCTGCCGACCTGCAGGGCACGGAACACGTACTCGACCTTGGCACGGGCACGGGTAATACGGCGGTCGCAGTAGCGCGCAGCGCCGCACACGTGGTCGGCATCGATCTGACGGAAGCGATGCTGGCGCAGGCCCGTGGACTGGCGCAGGAGCAGGGCATCAACAATGTCAGCTTCGAACAGGGGGACGCGCAGGCGCTGCCCTATGCTGACAACAGCTTTGATCTGGTCACCTGCCGCGTCTGCGCGCATCACTTTGCCGACCCCGTGGCAGCTGTGCGCGAAACAGCGCGGGTGCTGCGGCCCGGTGGCCGAGTGCTCTGGGTGGACACTACCGCCCCCGAGGATCCGGCGCAGGACACCTTCCTCAACTGCATCGAACTGCTGCGGGATCCATCCCACGTGCGCGACTACAATGTGTCGCAGTGGCAGCAGATGTTTGCCGTTGCCGGACTGCGCGCGAAGGTCGAAGGCAACTGGCCCACGGACCTGCCTTTCGACGACTGGACCCAGCGCATGCAGACGCCGGAGCCGGAGCAGGTCGCGCTGCGCCGGCTGTTTGACGGGGCGACGGCGCAGATCCGCGACGCCTTTCGCATCCGCACCACGCCGCACGCATTCGCCATCCCCATCACCCTGCTGCGAGCCTGCTGATCACCCCTTGAAGAGCGCGACGTTCCCGTCGAGTTTAGCGGACCGGAAGCAGTGCCAGAGGAATTCCGCCAGCATCAGTCAGAAAGAGGACACACAGATGGCCAAGATCACCTTCATGGGCGCCGGCTCCAGCGTGTTTGCCAAGAACATCCTCGGTGACGCCATGCTGAGTCCCGCCCTGCACGATGCCCATATCGCGCTGTACGATATCGATGCGCGGCGTCTGCGGGAGTCGACGAAGATGCTGGAGACGCTGAACCGGAACATCAACAAGGGCCGGGCGAAGGTGACCAGTCATCTGGGCAAGCCCCAGCGCAAGGCGGCACTGCGTGATGCCGACTACGTCGTCAACGCGATTCAGGTGGGCGGCTACGAACCGTCAACGGTGATCGATTTTGAGATTCCGAAGAAGTACGGACTGCGGCAGACGATTGCCGACACGATCGGCATTGGTGGTCTGTTCCGCACACTGCGCACGGCGCCGGTGGTGATCGCCTTCGGCCAGGAGATGGAACAGGTCTGCCCCGATGCCTGGTTCCTCAACTACACCAACCCCATGTGTGCCGTAACCGGGGCGTTGCTGCGGGGCACCGACATCCGTGGCGTCGGTCTGTGTCATTCCGTGCAGGTCTGCGCGCCGCGCCTGCTTGAGTACGTGGGTATGGCGCCGGCGCAGGACCTGCAGTGGAAAGTGGCGGGCATCAACCACCAGGGCTGGTTGCTGGAAATATCGGATGGTGGCAAGGATCTGTACCCAGAGATCAAGAAGCGGGCGGCGAAGATCATCCGGGAAGCGCGCAAGCCGGGCGCCAAGAAGCCGCGCGACATGGTGCGCCTCGAGATGATGCGGCACTTCGGCTACTACGTGACCGAGTCATCCGAGCACAGTGCCGAGTACATGCCCTACTGGATCAAGGACAAGTATCCGGAGTTGATCGAGGAATTCAACATCCCGCTGGATGAGTACCCGCGGCGCTGCGTCTCGCAGATCGAACGCTGGAAGACGCAGAGCAAACAGATGTCGGCCAACTCGAAGCTGAGCCACAGCCGCACCCACGAGTACGGGTCGTACATCATGGAGGCGATGGAGACGGATGTCCCCTACCGCATCGGCGGCAACGTCCTCAATGACGGCCATCTCATCACCAACCTGCCGCACAACACCGTCGTTGAAGTCGCCTGTCTGGTGGATAAGAACGGCGTGCAGGGCACGTTCGTGGGGGATCTGCCGGAGCAGTGTGCGGCGCTCAATCGCACGAACATCAATACCCAGCTGGTGACGCTGCAAGCGGTGTTCCAGCATGATCGGGATGCGGTATATCAGGCGGCGCTGCTGGACCCACACACGGCGGCGGAGTTATCCATCGACGACATCCGCAGGATGTGTGATGAGATGATCAAGGCGCACGAAATGGAATCCTTCTTCAAAAAGGGCAAGGCCTTCAGCATGCCGAAGATGTGGCACGCCTGATCCCGCCTAGAAGGTGTCCCACTTGGACATGTCATCGTCGGCTGCCATCACACCCAGATAGATGTTGACGAAGGTCAACACCTTGCACTCGGGCTCGAGGTGGCCGCCGAAGGCGATCTTGTCGTCGGTGAAGGTGATATGGGCGTGGACACGGCCGGAGAGCACACCCCCGGTGATGGCAACGACATCGAGAGCTTTCTCGCCCTTGGGGTACTCCTCGGCCGGGGGCAGATCGCCGCTGGCAACAACGTGGAAGTGGTAGTGGGTCACCGAGCCGAAGGCGCTGAGGAATACGGCGTTGTGGATCTTCTGCTCCGTGACGAATTGCCGCAGGGATTCCAGGATGTCGTCACCATTGTTCAGATGCAGGGCGAAGATGTCGGTGAAATTCGTCTGGATATGATGCACGTTTCGTTCTCCTATGTGGGTGTTTGCAGATCAGTGGATAACAAGGGCAAATCCGGGCACTTCATGCAACTGGCACCATCGCTAAGGGATGTGAGAAAGTCATGAAAAAGATCACACTCGAACAAGCCCGTGTTGTGCACGATCGGTTGCTGGTCTTTGATGGCCACAACGACACCCCCGTAGAGCGCGTCGCCCGTGGCGAGGCCCCCTTCGGTTGGCTGCAGCGGGACCTGGCGTACCACATGGATGTGCCGCGCATGCGGGAGGGTGGCTTCGACGGCGGCTTTTTCATCGTCGGCAATGGTGTCATCGCCAACGTCTGGGTGACAACGCAACGAACGCTGGCGCAGATTGAGGCCCATCCCGACATCTTCCGTCTGGTGCTCCATTCGAGCGACGTTGATGCCGCCCGCGCCGCCGGGCAGATTTCGGTGCTGATCACGGTGGAGGGAGCCGGTCGCTGGCTCGAAGGATCTGTCGACACGCTGCACCTGCTGCACCGTCTGGGCCTGCGCGCTCTCGGCATCACGCATGGCGAAGGCGGCGCCGAGGCGACCATGCTGCAGGGCAGTCGAAGTGAGTTTGGACCGTGTTCCCTCGCCGAGCGCGAATCGGCGCGGCGCGACCTGGCGGGCTTGACCGACTTCGGTCGCGATGTACTGCGGGTCAGCAACGATCTGGGCATTGTCACGGACCTGTCCCATATCAACGACAAAGCCTTCTACGAGGTGCTCGAGCTGTCGCGTCTGCCGGTGACGATGACCCACACCGCCGCTTTCGGCGTCTGTCCGCACTGGCGTTGCCTTACCGATGATCAGATCCGTGCCCTGGCGGCTGCCGGTGGTGTGCTCGGTATCGCCTTCGCACCGATGTTCATCGATGCCGTGGCGCCGACCATCGAACGTCTCGTTGATCACGTCGCCTATGTGGCCGAACTGGTCGGCGTCGATCACGTCGGCATCGGCTCCGACTACGACGGCCTGGGCGCCAATGACGTGCCGGTTGTGCCCGATGTCAGCCGTCTGCCCGAGCTGACGCAGGCGCTGCTGGCGCGCGGTTTCACCGAGGAAGAAGTCGGGCGCATCTGGTCCGGGAACTTCATGCGCCTGCTGCGCGCCACCATCGACACCGCCGCCTGAAACGGGTGGGTTGACCCATGGAACTGCTGACACAGGCAACGCTGGCGGCGGGGGCAGAGGTGCTTTGCCGACAGGACCCGGTCCTGGGGACATGGATGGCGCGTGTCGGACCCGTGACGCTGCGCCGCCACCGGCATCGCTTCGGGGCGCTGTGTCGCACCATCTGCTCGCAGCAAGTGGCAAAAAAGGCAGCGGAGACCGTCTACGGTCGGTTCCTCGCCCACTTTGCACCCAGGCGGGCGCCGGATCCAGCACGCCTGCTGCAGCTGTCAACGGAGACGCTGCGTGCCTGTGGCCTGACGGGGGCGAAAGCAAAGTATCTGCACGCGCTGGCTGATGCGTTCCACGAGGGCGAACTCGGCCGTCTGCGCTTCGCCCGACTCAGCGATCAACAGATCATCGACGCCCTCATCAAAGTGCCAGGGCTGGGCATCTGGTCGGCGGAGATGTTTCTCATCTTCTCCGTTGGCCGCGCCGATATTTTCAGCATCGGTGATCTGGCCCTGCGCAACGGGGTGCAGCGCGTGCTGCAACGGGAGATGACACACCGCGAGATCGCGCAGGTCGCCACGCGCTGGTCTCCCCACCGGAGCATTGCCAGCCTGTATCTGTGGAAGATCGCTCACTGGCAACCGTAGTCCCACATCGAACAACCTACTGTCCCGGGCTTTGCTCCCGGCGACGATCCACCCTCAACAGGTGGCAGCCATCTGCATGGCGCCGGCGGGGAACACCGCGACGCGAGGGGCTTGTGGGTGGAGGCGTTGCAGCTCGGTCACCATCCTGTTCCAGTCGCGGAACAGGGTTACATGTGTCCCGTAGAGCGCCTCGCAATCATAGCGGTTGACGCCAGGCGAAAACAGGAACGTGCGATGGCTCCGCGGCCCGGGTTTGCCACGCAGGGCTGTCCCCGGACCCAGCACCGAGTGCCACCCCAGACCCTCGGGGCAGGCGCTGGCAATGACGATCGTCGCGTTCTCCACCAGCGGATCGTGGGGGCAACCACCAAGAGGCACAAGCGCCAGGCCCGCCTGGCAAAGCTCGGTGTCCTTGGGGAAAGCATTGAACACGCCGATGTCGACCGATGCGGGGTCCGGCATGGGGGTGCTGTAGCGCATCGTAGCCAGTTCGCAACCGCGCTCAAAGGCAGCATCCGTGTCACCGGCGACGAGATCGGTGATTTCGAGGTCCTCATTGAGCAGCGGGTTGACGATGTAGCGGAGTCCTGCCATACGTGCCACCTCCGACAAATGGGGGCGGAAGGGTTCACCGTGCACGTGTCGGTGATTGAGCATGATGGTCTGTTGCCCACAGGCACCGGGAATCAACAGTTTGGCGCCGCCGCCGAACATGCCGCCTCTGGGGGTGATCATCCCCATGGCAATACGGATCTGACAGCCCATGAAGTCGCGATTGACGAAGACGGGTACGCCGAGGCTCGAATAGCCGAGGAATTCCAGATTCTCATAGGCATTGTGGTTGACGACGCGGTATCGATCGACAACGTCGGCGCCAACTTTCTTGATAAAGTCTTCCCGCGTCATCGCCCGGTGGGCGGCCAGGGCGCCGATGATCGTGATGCCCTCTTCCGGCACCCCCGCTTCGGCCAGTTCCTCGAGCACGTACGGCAGCAGCCGGAAGGCGGGTGTCGGGCGCGACAGATCGTCGACGAGGATCGCCGCCGTCGCCGCTCCGGCAGCGAACTGTCGAAGGGGCGGCGCCCCGATCGGCTCGGCGAGGGCCTTGCGAATGCCGGCATCGCCAATATCCTCGCCGCCACGCATGCGGAACAGATCGACCCGCCAATCCGCCGGAAACCGCATCATCAACGGTTCCGTACCGTACCACGCAGCCCAGGGCACGTTGAGTTCAGTCATAGCCAGGTCCCTTCTGGTCAGGGCAAAGGTTTACGCTGACGGCATTATGGGGCGTCGCACCTCCTCATGCAAGCTGCCGTGGCGGGATCGCGCACCGGTGCCGTTGCGGTCGTGGAAACCTCGCCGATGTCAGCCTATACTGAAGGGCATGTTCGGTATCTATGCGGTCAATCCTGATGAATCCCTGTGCGCATCGATCGCCTGGAGTCTGTGGAGCGAAGGACGGCTGGCAACGACGCTGCTGCAGGGGGCCCTGCCGGGCATCGAGCACAGCGTCTACTGGACGCCACCACTCTACTACCTCGTGCTCGCCGGTTGGATGGGACTGTTCGGCCCGGGCCTGCTCGCGGTCCGCTCCCTGTCGCTGGTCCTGGGGCTGGTGCTCATCGTCATACTCTGGCAGAGACGCCGCAGCGTCGGCGCCTGTGCGTGGACGGCGTGTGCCCTGATTCTGTTCGACCCGTCACTGCAGGGTGCCGCATCCATGGCGCGTATGGACATGCTGGCTATCGTGCTCACTGCGGGCTCGCTGACGTGGCTCGAGGTGGGCCGCGACGAGCGACGCTACCTGGGCGTGGGTGCCCTGGCCTCGGCGGCGATCCTGACACATCCGTTGGGTGCTGCAGCCATGGCAGCTGCGGGCCTCACGAGTCTGTTGCGCGGGCGTCGGCCCGTACTCCTGTTTGTCGCTGGCAGTGTGCCACTGCTGCTGGCCTGGGGGGTCTACATCGCCCTCGATGTGAACACGTTCATGGCGCAGATGCAGTTGCAGCTGGCGGTGAAGGCGGGTCGGGCGACCTCACCCCTGGGCAATCTGCAACGTCTGGCCGAATTCTCCGGGCCCCTCGCGCCGGTGCTGGCAGCGGCCTTTGTTGGTGGTCTGGCGGGGCTGATCGCAGGCTGGCGAAAGTTGCTCCCCTGGCTGATCGGTGCCGTCTGCCTGACGCCGCTGGCGCTGTTTTCCGGGGAATTGGTCTACCCGGCGTACATGGCACCGTTCACCGCCGTCGGGCTGGGCCACTGGCTGCAGCTGAGTCGCTGGGCGCGTCGGGCCGTGCTGGTGGCAGTGCTCGTGCTTGCTGGGGCCGTCCTCGTGGAGCGGCCAGCGCTGGCGGGCATCGATCCGAAGTACGAGCACTACTGCAGCTACCTCTCCGATCATGTCGGGCCGGGCAACACCGTTCTGTTCGCCATCCTGCCGGATCCCTGGTTCGGCTTCCAGCATCGCAATGATCTGCAGCTGCGGATGGCGCCGCCGGTCGTCATCGATATGCCACAACTGGACGCCTATGTGGGCGCCGCCGATCTGGTGCTATGGGGTGGCTACAATCCACCCGGATTCGCCTCGATCATCAAACGCTGGGACGAGGTGGCCCAACCAGGGGAGCGCCTGTGGATCCTGCAAGGGGGAGAACTGCACGACTTCGCCAATGTCCGGGACAACGTCCGGTTTCGCTGAGTGCCATACGCTCAGGCGTCGCCGCCCTTGTCGGCGCGCATCGTCAGGGCAATACGGCGCCGATCCATATCCACGGACAACACCCGCACCTGCACCTTCTGCGCCACCTTGACGATCTCGTTGGGGTCCTTGACGTAGCGATCGGCGAGCTGGCTGATGTGCAACAGCCCATCCTGGTGTACGCCGATGTCCACGAAGGCGCCAAAAGCGGTGATGTTGGTGACGATTCCGGGCAACTGCATGCCGGGCGCCAGATCTGACATCTGCTCCACACCTTCCATGAATTCGAAGGCTTCGAACTGTTCCCGCGGGTCACGACCGGGGCGGGCCAGCTCGGCGACGATGTCGCGCAGCGTCGGCAGGCCAGTACTGTCATCGACGTACGATTCCAGCTGGATCCGCTCGCGCAGGTCCGCACGCGTGATCAACTCGGGCACCGTACACCCCAGATCCCGGGCCATGCGGTCGACCAGCGCGTAACGCTCGGGGTGTACGGCGCTGGCGTCCAGGGGATGATCGGCGCCACGAATGCGCAGGAAACCGGCTGCCTGCTCATAGGCCTTCGGGCCCAGGCGCGGCACGTCGAGCAACTGCTTGCGGGCGCGAAAGGCGCCATGTTCGCGACGGAAGGCAACGACGTTCTCCGCCAGCTGTGGCGACAGACCAGACACATACGACAACAGCCTGCCGCTGGCGGAGTTCAGTTCCACACCGACGCTGTTGACGCAGCTGGTGACAACGTCATCGAGGCTGTCCTGCAGTGCCTTCTGGTCGACGTCGTGCTGGTACTGACCGACGCCGATCGATTTGGGGTCGATCTTGACCAGCTCCGCCAGAGGATCGGTGAGTCGGCGGCCGATGGACACGGAGCCGCGCACCGTCAGGTCATGGTCGGGGAATTCCTCGCGCGCCACCTCGGAGGCCGAATACACGGACGCACCCGACTCATTTACCATCACCACCTGGACACCCGGGATCTGCAGGCTGCGCACAAAACGCTCGGTCTCGCGGCCACCGGTGCCATTGCCGATGGCGATGGCGGCGATCTGGTACTTCTGGCACAGAGCGCGCACCGTGTCGGTTGCCGCCTGCGTCTTGCGATCGGGAAAGATGACATCGTCATGCAGGAGACCGCCCTGGGCGTTGAGGCAGACGAGCTTGCAGCCCGTGCGCAATCCAGGGTCCAACGCCAGTACGGGTTTTTCGCCGAGGGGTGAGGCCAGCAGCAACTGGCGCAGGTTTTGGGCAAAGACCCGGATCGCCTCGGCGTCGGCACGTTTGCGTGTGTCGATGCGCATCTCAGTTTCCATCGTCAGCGACAGGAGCCGCTTGAAACTGTCGCCGATGGCGACTCGGACCTGGGCGGCGGCGGCGTTCTCGGATGTCAGAAAACGTCGCTCCAGTGCTGACAGACAGTCGCCCTCGGGACCCAGGATGCGCAGGCTCAGCAGTTTTTCATTCTCCCCACGGCGCATGGCCAGGATGCGGTGCGAGGGGGCCTTGTTGATCGGTTCCTCCCACTCAAAGTAATCGCGGTACTTCTGTGCTTCGGCTTCCTTGCCCCGCACGAGGGTGCAGCGGAAAATGCCCTGACCTTCGTAGAGGCGGCGCAGTTCGGCGCGCGCCGGGGCATCTTCACTGATCTGCTCGGCGATGATGTCGCGGGCACCGGCGAGGGCGTCCTCGATGGTGGCCACTTCTTTCTCCGCGTCAACAAAGCCAGCGGCCGCTGCCTGGGGATCACAATCGTTGCGTTGCGCCAAGAGCAACTCGGCCAGTGGCTCGAGTCCTCGCTCACGGGCCATGGTGGCACGTGTGCGCCGCTTGGGACGAAAGGGCAGGTAGATGTCCTCAAGAACGGACAGGGTGCCTGCCGCCTGCACCCTGGCCCGCAGTTCATCGGTCAGCACGCCCTGGTCTTCGAGGGACTTGAGCACCGTTTCGCGGCGCTTCTCGAGATCGTGAAGTTGCAGCAGACGGTCACGGATGGCGGTCACGGCGACCTCATCCAGACTGCCGGTCTGCTCTTTGCGATAGCGGGCGATGAAGGGGATGGTGCCGCCTTCATCGAGAAGAGCGGCGGTGGCGGCTACCTGTTGGGAGGGGATGCTGAGTTCAGCAGCTATCAGGGGGACAAAACGGTCTTGCAATCAAGTCTCCAGGAGCATGGTGGCAGGAATCAGGCTGTCGAAACTCAGCAGGTTGGCGGCCCGCCGCCAGTCCACGAGAGACTGATCCCCCACCAGTTCGCCTCGGCGCGCCACACCGGGGTACAGCAGGTCGGCCAGAAGCTGTGCCGGCAGACCGGGATAGTTGTGCCGATCGACGATGAACAAGGTGTGGTGGCCGTGGAAGGGAGTCGTCAGGGCGAGCCGCATGGCGCGGCACGCCTCACCCAGTTCGATGAAGCTGAAGTAGTTGTGGCGCAGTGACATCAGGCGCTGCTCCCCGGATGGGAGCTGGCTTTCGCTGCCGCCTTCGTACGTCCGTCCCCGGCGGGCCTCGTCATAGGCGGCCTGCATGCGTTGCAGCTCGGCATGCGCCGCCTCCGTACCGAGCGCTGCCAGGCGTTGCACCGCAGCCTGTGTGTCGCGCAGGTCATCGGCCAGCTGCTGCCGCATATCAGCCAGACTCGACAGACCAGCACCGAAGCGCAGACAGATGTTGTGGATCCCCTCCCGTCGGGCAAAGTAGGCACCGATCTCTTCGGTGATCTGCTTGCTGAAGGAGTAGGCGTCACTCGTCAATCTGGGATGATCTTCATCGACGGGCAGATAATCGAGCTCGAAAGGGACTGTGCCGAAGAAGTAACCAATGGCGTTGATGGAGCTGGCGACGACGACGTGGCGGATACCGGCATCGGTGCAGGCCTGAAACAGCCGGAAGGTTCCGGCACAGTTCAACTCGAAGATCGCATCCGGCGTGCCCTGGCGCGGGACGGGGATCGCAGCCAGATGCAGGACTGCATCGATGTGCTGCAGATGCGGGGCAAGGGCACCTGCCTGCGTCAGGTCGCAGAGACGGAAGTCGATGCCGGCGTCGCCGTCCGCGTCAGGTTCCTGCACATCGATGCCGCGCACGCTGTGCCCGGCGGCGAGCAGATCTGCACAGGCGGCGACGCCGACACGGCCGGCGCAGCCCGTGACAAGAACACGTATGGGCCGCACGTCAGTAGCGCTCATCGACCAGCCAGGCTTCGGCGGGATGATCCTTCCAGCGTCGACGCAGGGCCTGTTCGTTCGGACAGAACTGGCCCTGGTGCTGCACCCCACCATGGGAGATGTTGATGCTCACGGCGATCTCATCATCAGTCCCCGTCACCCAGTGTGGCGTCTGCAGCTGGTTCCACAGAAGGGCGCCAGGTTCCATGCGGTAGCTGAGCAGATCGGCTGCCACGATCCCTGCGGGAGGCAGATCGCTGGCATAGGCCGTGCGATTGTCAACGACATCCTGAATGGGGGCATACTTTTCCGGATCCTTGAAGCCATGAAAGGTCTTGACCCCATGGGTTTGCCAGGCGAGCACGTGGCTGTTGTCGACGTGGTAGCGGGAGCTGCGCCGCTTGCCGGAAATGAAGATGATCGGATAGCAGCGCATGAAGGTCAGGCCCGCCGCAGACAGGAAGGTACGCCACGGGATCATGACCTGACGCTGAAAGTCAGTCAGAAACTGACCGGTGCCAAACCAGCGCTGCAGATCGAAGTGTGCCAGGTTGAAGGGCAGGTCGATGACCTGCTCCAGAGGGCCCGTGCGGAAGCGCTGACGCAGGGCCTCCGCTTCGCTTTCATCGGTGGCGCCAAAGAAGTTGATCGATGCCTTGTCGTCGGTACGACGAATATCGACGAGTTGCTCGGCCGAGGGCAGTTGCAGGGCAAAGGAGATCAGATCAGGGCCCAGCAGGAAGTTGCGCGTATCATGCCAGTGCGCCAGGAACTGCTCGACCGTGCGTGCCGTGAATGGGAACGTGCCTGACGCCATGGGAGAGCTAGGGCTGCCGCGTGACGATGTTGAGATCCCAGCCCCGCCAATAGCCGCGTACGGGGTCATCAACGGGCCAGCCGGCATAGATCTCATCCCAGGTCAGCCAGTTCATGTGCGGGATGAGAGAGTCCTCACGTACGGGGTGACTGCGCGGCTGGTAGCGGAAATCGCAGGACAGGCGCAGGCGCTCGGTCTGGTTGTCGCGGCCCTGGTGAATCATGAGGCTGTGCAGGAAAAGCACGTCGCCACAGGCAAAATCCCCACCGGCCCATGCGCCATCGCTGGCGACATCGACGGCACGGCCACCGGCGCCCTGGGCTTCGTGTACGTCATGGAAGCCGGTGAGATGGGAGCCGGGCAACACGGCAAGGCTGCCCAGTTCAACGGAGCAGTCACCGAGGGGAAACCAGCAGGTCCACGTGTCACGACTGCCGCCGATATAGAAGTGATCCTGGTGGGGTGGCGTCGAATGACTCGCCGAGCGCGGGAAGATGGCCCGCAGGATGTTGCGTGGGTGGGGCAGCACGGATTCACCGAAGAGCAGCTCGAGGGTTGCCAGGATCGACGGAGTCAGAGCCAGGGCGTGGAATTCGCGCAGCTTCTGCACATCATCGTAGAATGCCTTCCAGCGCGGGTCTCCCGTGGATTCGATGATCTCATCATCGGTGCGGGCCACACCATCCAGCAGATCCGTGTCGGCCTTGAGCCAGTCGTGATCCCGGCAAATTTCCAGGACCTGCTCGCGCACCTGGTGGATGGGGCCGGTGTTGAGCAAGCCCGGAAAGAACAAGTAGCCCAGTTTCTCGGCACGGGCGCGCAGAGCCGGCGCATCACTGAGCAGTGGTGTGGCGTCGAGGAAGGGCTCGACGGTGTGCATGGGGGTCATGGCCATGGAAGTTTGTCCTGCCGGGTTTGCGAGTCTGTCACGAAAGAATAACGTCTGAGTACCCGGAACCCCAGTGGTCACCAGATGGGCGGCGGCTACACCTGGTGGTTCATGACGGCACCTCGCACAATACAGGCATCACCGCGACAGCCTGGAACGGATTACAGGGAGGCTGAAGAAGTGGGTCAAATGATGCACAGAGGAAACGCCGATTGGCCGCCTGTCTGGAGATATCTGCATTGATTCGCGCCGCCGCCGTTCAGTTCTCGCACCGGCCTGCAGATCTGGCCTACAACTGGGGCCGCGTCGAGCACTTCTGTGATCAGGCAGCCGCGCAGGGCGTACAGATCATCACCTTTCCGGAGATGTGCCTCACCGGCTACTGGCATGTGCGCCATCTCAACCGGGCGCAGGTGGAGGAGCTCGCCGAGGTTGTGCCAACGGGCGTCTCGAGTCAGCGCCTGGTCAAGATATCGGCGCAATACAACATGATCATCGGCGTCGGGCTGATCGAGGCGGGCGAAGATGGCCGGTTGTACAACACCTACGCGGTGGCGCAACCGGATGGCAGGGTCGACGCGCATCGCAAGCTGCATTGTTTCGTCAATCCCCACATGTCGTCGGGGAACCGCTACACGGTATTTGATACCCATCTGGGTTGTCGCCTTGGTGTGTTGATCTGCTGGGACAACAACCTGGTGGAAAACGCGCGACTGACGGCGTTGCAGGGGGCCCAGATCCTGCTGGCACCACACCAGACAGGAGGCTGCGCCTCTCGCAGTCCCCACGCCATGGGCCGCATCGATGCCGATCTGTGGCACCAACGTGAGCAGGACCCCGAGTCGATCCGACAGGAGTTTGTCGGCCCCAAAGGCAGGCAATGGTTGCTGCGTTGGTTGCCGGCGCGGGCCCACGACAATGGCATGTTCCTTGTATTCGCCAATGGTGTCGGGTTGGATGACGATGAAGTGCGTACGGGCAACAGCATGATTCTCGACTGTTACGGCCGGACGCTGGCTGAAACCGATGTTGCCGCCGACGCCCTGGTGGTTGCCGATCTGGATCTGAGCCTGTTGGATCGGTGCACGGGCCGGCGCTGGATTCGCGGGCGGCGTCCGGAGCTGTATGGGCCTCTGGCCGAGGCGAGCGGTGCCGAACTGGACCCCCGGGCGGCGCGCTTCTCCGAGGACGGCACATTGTGAACGTGCGGGCAGTGTGGCTGCCCATTTTTCAGAGTGGCCCGCTTCATTATATTATCCGTTCTGTAGATGACCCCGTCATGCAAGCATGAGCCATGCCTGAGGAATGGATCAACGTAGGACTGCTGCGAGCCGCCAAGAATGGCAACGCCAAGACTGTAGGTATGGCGTTGAGCCGGGGCGCTCGACCGGATGTCATCGATGAGGCGGGCAGCACGCCGTTGATGCTCGCCTCCGGGCTGGGGCACCTCGAGGTCGTGAAGGTGCTGCTGGCGGCAGGTGCCGCGGTGGAAGTGGCGGATCATTCGGGCTGGACGCCGCTGCTGCGGGCAGCACGTCGTGGCCACGTTGACGTCATGGAGGTCCTGCGTGAGGCAGGGGGTGACATCAATGCCACGGATCGCCTCGGCTGGACGGCGTTGTTGCGTGCCGCCCGCAATGGCCACGTCGAGACCGTACAGTTCCTCCTCAAAGCGGGCACGGAAGTAAACGCACAGAATGGCGAGGGCAATACAGCTCTTATGCTGGCGTCGGGTTGGGGACAGATCGGCGTCGTCGAGCAATTGCTGCACGCGCATGCCGATGTCGATGTTCGAAACAAATCGAATCATACAGCGCTGATCTACGCTGCCCTCAAGGGGCCCGTCGACCTTGTGTGGCTGTTGCTACGGGCCGGGGCGGATGCAACTGCTGCGGACAGTACCGGGATGACAGCACTCATGCTGGCGGCAAAACAGAGTGATCTGGCGGCGGTGCGGGCTCTGTTGAAGGCGGGTGCCGACGTCACGGCCAAGGATCGAACGGGGCGCTCAGCGCTGACGCTGTCAACAGACGAGAAGGTCAAGAAACTGCTGCAGGCGACAGAGACTCTGGTGCTGGAAAAGGCAAGCAGCCGCTCGGCCATCACCGAGGCAGCCAGATCAGGCAGTGCCGTCGAACTGCAGGCCCTTATCAATGCCGGTGCCGACGTCAATTCGCCGGACGATTCCGGGCGCACACCATTGATGTATGCCGATTCGCGCGTGGTCGTCGAGTTGCTTGCCAAGGCGGGTGCCAACCTGGATGCCAAAGACGAGACGGGACGTACTGCATTGATGCACGCGGCGCGGACCCCGTTGATCCATGCGGCACGCAAGGGCAACCTGGAAGTCGTCGACGCACTGCTGACGTACGGAGCCAGTGCCGAGGATGGGGATCGCCACGGTAAGACGGCGCTCATGTTCTCGGCCGAGGCGGGCTACCTGGACACCGTGCGCGCGCTGCTCGACGCAGGCGCTAGCGTCAAGACAACTACCGTCACGGGGCGAAATGCCCTGATGTTTGCGTCGACGGGACCGATCGCTGAGTTGCTGCTGGCAAGAGACGCGGATGTAGCGGCTCGTGACGAGGCAGGCCGCACGGCACTGATCTTTTCAGCCAACGGTGACGTAACGCGGGCTCTCCTCGGGGCCGGTGCAGAGGCCAACGAAGTGGACGACGAAGGCAATTCGCCGCTCATCTGCGCCGCCAGCGATGGTGACCTGGAAATCGTCAACTTATTGTTGCAGGCCGGCGCCGAGACGCAATGCATCACCGGGTCGGGGCGTACGGCGCTGATGTTCGCCGCCACGGCGGATATCGTCGTTGCTCTCGTTGAGTCTGGTGTGGACATCAATGCCCGCGATCAGGCCGGCAATACCGCCCTGCATCGTGTCGCTGAAGATGGCGAAGAGGCCGTCGTACAGGCGCTCTTGCAGGTAGGCGTCAAGGTGGACCCAAAGAACAAGGTGGGTCAGACACCTCTCAGCCTGGCAACCGCGGCGGGCCATCGCACCGTAATCGAGTTGCTCAAAAGCCGCTGATCAGGGGTTCTGCTTCAGCAGCGTCGCCAGCCACTGCCTGATGGTGGCGAAATCCTCCAGCGCACTCTCGACTTCCAGCTCGGCCCGCCGCAACTGACTCTGTGCCAGCGCCGACATGGCCAGTTGCCGAGCCTCTTCCTTGCGCCCCTGCGCAATGAACGCGCGGGCGATCCAGTACTTGCACTCCACCTGATAGCCAACGGCACGCGGCGGCAACCGGTTCAACAACTGGCGGAAGGTCTGTTCCACCTGCGGCCAGTTCTCCAGCTGCACCAGCAATCGACCCCGGATGTAAAGGGACCCTGTCGTCGGTGGGTCGATCGCCGCCAGCGCTCGGGTGTTGGCCGCCAGAGCCCCGGCGATGTCTCCCGTATCATAGAGAGCCAGCGCCAGCCCGTGCAGGGCGCCGGTGCGGATGTAACGGCCATGTTCGGCGGCGAGCCGGATCTGCTGCAGACCGAGATCGCGCCGATCGGGCATCCAGAAAGCAACGGCGCGAAGGAAGGAGGAACGGGCTGTCCGCCAGTAGTGGTAGGCGCCGAGGACGAAGTAGGCGTCGTACAGTCGGGGATCCAGTTCGAGGGCGGTGTTGAGGTACTCGATACTGCGACGGCCATCGAGGAAGGCGCCGACCCAGTTGTGTCGCCGCAGGCGCGCCATCCCCCGGTAGCCATAGGCCGAACCGACGTAGAAGCTGAGCCAGGCATCGGCCCCTGCTGCCAGCATTCGTACGCCCGTATCGATGGCGCGCTGGGCGTTGCTGTCGACCTCCGCCTGGAAGTCGTTGAGCCGGTAACTCTGCATCCGATTGACATACACACCAGCCGTCGACAGATAGGGCCCTGGATGATCGGGCAGGGCCTGACGCAGACTGTCACAGAGGGCCAGCGCCACTGCATAGTGCCCACCCTCCGTCAGCAGCAGAATCCGTGTGATGATGCTGTCGAAGGTCGAATCCACCGAGGCCAACTCGCCGGCGGCGGGTGTCGGCAAGACCCTGTCGACGGCGGCGAGGGGAGCGACCAGAAGCAGACTGACGATACCGATGCGGAGGATCACGGGCACCGGTTCGGTGACAACCCGCAGGGGCTAGTCATCGTGCCGGAAGGAGGACCGGGCCATGACCTCGTGGTCGCTCATCGCTGCCACGTTTCTGGCGTGTTCGGTGACGGGCAGATGGTAGTGACACTCAGCATTCATCTTGATGAAGCCTTCGGCGTAGGCGCAGCGAACGGCACCACCAAAGGCGCCATCGCTGGTCTCGATCCGCTTGCGCGCATAGGCCCCGCCGTAGCCCTGACTGACGAGGGCATCCAGCGCTGCCAGCTTGTCCTTGACGACGTCGGTGATATCGATGAAGACGTCGTTGTAGTAGCCACCCTCGGCGCCCCAGACATCCCGCGGCAGGGGAGCACCCCCGGTGCCGAAGAAAAACGTCTGACTGACCTTGTGTGGCGGGTTCGTGTCGCCGGGATCGACGCTGGCTGCCAGTTGCATGCCATACAGGGCAATCTGTCCGGCAATGGCGTGTGGGTTGGTGTTGGTCGAACCCTCCCGCGGAAAGTGCGTCAGGACAACGTCAGGACGAACCTTGCGCACGAGGGCGGCGACCTGCTTGACGGCCCCCTCCGACAGCAGCAGGACGGCATCGTCGAGGCCCAGGAAGTAGAGTTCCTCACAGCCGAGAAGGGCGCAGGCCTGGCGCACTTCCTGAGCTTTGACATCGGCGCGTTCCTGCATCAGCCGTTCCAGGGCCTGCGCTTCGGGGACCTGTGCCTGATGAAACATCTGGTCGCTGATCACGGCGTCGTGCACGCGCGCACCATGGGTGAGCACACAGCAGGCGACGCGATCGCCGCGGCGGGCATGGTGGGCCATGGTACCACCCGATTGATCGAAGATGTCCGCCGGATGGGCGCCGATGATGAGCAGGTTGAGCGGTTTGGCTGTGGTCATGGCTGTCCTTCGTCCGGTCCGTGTCAGGTGTCAGGGAAGGTGCAACGATCTGGCATCTGCCGCTGTGGGGCAATGTCCGGGCCCACTTCTACCCCAGCAGCGACCGAATCCCCGCATCCTCCGCATCCAGATGCGGGATAGACAGTTTCAGGAATGATTCCAGCAACTCGACCGGGGTCAGCGCCGATGTATCGATGCTGATCTTCCGGCGGATCCAGCTTATGCGTGTCTCCACCGCATACGCCTCCAGGATTTCCTCCACGTCGGCTGCCGGCACCAATTGGTGCGGATGTGGCGACGTGGCCATGCGCTGGCGGATGACGTCAGGCTGCGCGTGCAGGTGCACGAGGATCGTGTCATCCGGCATCTCGGGCTCGTACTCGCGCACTTGCTGGGGTTTGCCCGGGTAGTAGTAGCGCGGGCCGTAGATGGCTTCTTCCATGTGGAAGCCGCCCAGCAGGATGTGGCGGTAGCGGTGTAGCAGGCGTAGGTGGTAGACGAGTTGGAACCGCTGGAACCGCTCCTTGATGGCAGGCAGCATCGTCAGCATGGCCTGCTGTTCTTCGTCGCTCAGATGGAAGGCGTCGGGAATGGTGAAGTGGTCGTCCAGATGATGCTGGAACCCCCGTTGCCTGCCCCAGTCGTCGAGGCTCTGGATCAGGGTGCTGACACCACTGTACTCACAGCCCACGGCAATAACGCGCATGGTGATGCTCTCCGTTGTCGTTTGTGTTTTCTTTGGCTGGTGAATTTTGGTTGGCGAATATAGCGCCGCCCCCACACATGAAGGAAACGCCTCGTGATCCTACACAGCACCGATGAAGTGGACCGCGCCCGAGTACACGTGGGGCGCTACGACTGGGCCCGGCAGCTTGCCGATCGTGCCATCGCCGCCAGTCAACCCTACGTCGAGCGCAGCGATGAAGAGTTGTGGTCGCTGGTGACGGGCCAGCAG
>ERZ890510.1025-NODE-1025-length-19766-cov-6.671605_pt1 | contig 19766 bp, 19 predicted proteins | sample MGYA00521265_ERZ890510 | MGnify/ENA primary metagenome ERZ890510 (study PRJEB32303, sample SAMEA104408624) | aquatic metagenome | biome: Brackish water; feature: Chemocline; material: water | place: Baltic Sea | collected 2014-10-26T21:54:00 | depth 110 m ...
CAGGCGAATACTTCCGCATGTTCTACGGCGACACCGCCCTCTTCGGCGCAGTCCCCGCCATGCGCTGCGGCCTCGACTACTTCGGCGCGGACCACGTCCTCTTCGGCACCGACATGCCCTTCGTCGGCCAGATCTCCGACACCCTCGACGGCATCGCCAAACTCGACCTCACCCCCGCCGACCGCCACGCCATCTTGGAAGGCAACGCCCGCCGCCTACTCGCCATCTAGACCCAGCCCCCGGAGCTCCCAGCGACCTTCAGTCCGGCGGCGAAGCCAAGAGATCCGAGGGCGAGCCCCGACCTGCTACACGATCCACCCCCCCAAACGAGCCCGGGGGAGTGCAGAGGGGCGAAGCCCATTTGCCGGGGGCCATGGGGGTGTCCCCCATACCCTCCTTATTCATATCCCCCTTCCTGGCTAGGAAGGGGCAAGGGGATGGTCGAAACGTTAGCTCAAACCAGCGCTGAGCCCGCAACACCAGCGCAGTCCGCAAAAACCGAGCCCCCGGCCCCGGAGCGCCTAGCAACCTTTAGTCCAGCGGCGAAGCCAAGAGATCCGAGGGCGAGCCCCGACCTGCTACACGACCTGCCCTCCAAACGAGCCCGGGCAATTCCCGGAGCTCCCAGCGACCTTTAGTCCAGCGGCGAAGCCAAGAGATCCGAGGGCTCGCCCCGACCTACTACACGACCCGCCTAGAATCGAGCCCGGGATAAAAACGCCTGACAACATAAGCGCTAGCCCCACGGTGCAAGCGCCCACCACGGAGAAACCAATGCCCTCTGACTTCCTCATATACGGCGCCAACGGCTTCCTCGGCCAAGCCATCGCCCGCCTAGCCGTCACGCAAGGCCTCCGCCCCACCCTCGCCGGACGCAACGAACCCGCCATCCGCGCCCTCGCCACCGAGCTCAACCTCGACCACGCCATCTTCCGCGTCGACGAACCAACCAAGATCGACGCCGCCCTCGCAGACGCCACCGTCATCCTCAGCTGCGCAGGCCCATTCAGCCGCACCGCTGAAGCCATAGCCGACGCCTGCATCCGCACCAACACCCACTACCTCGACATCAGTGGCGAGATCCCCGTCTACCAAGCCCTCGCCGACCGCGACACCCAAGCCAAAACCGCCGGAGTCATGCTGCTCCCCGGCATCGGCTTCGACGTCATGCCCACCGACTGCCTCGCGCTGCACCTCAAACAGCGCCTGCCCTCAGCCACCCACCTCACCCTCGCCTTCCACATCGACGGCCCCGCCCCCATGCCCCCAGGCACGGTCAGGACAGTCCTCGAACTCGTCCCCCTCGGCACCAACCTGCGCAAAGACGGCATCATTCAGCCCGCCTCGGCCCTGCACGCCGAGCAGAAGATCGACTTTGGCCAAGGCGCCATGAACGCCCGACGCCTCACTTGGGGCGACGTCTTCACCGCGTATCACACGACAGGGATTCCCAACATCCAAACCTACGCCGCGTTCGCCGGTAAGATCGCCATCAAGATGCGTTCGGTGGAATTCATGCGCCCCCTGCTCAGGTCAGCACGCATCCGAACCATCATTCAGAAACTGGTTCCCGCCGGGCCAACCGTAGAGCAACAGGCCGCAACCAAGTCCCATGTCTGGGGTCACGTCGTGGATGCCGAAGGCCGTACCGCCACATCGCGACTGCACGGGCCAGAAGCCGGAGTGACCTGGACCTCCAGTGCTGCCCTCGTCGGCATCCGACAAGTCCTCGCCGGCCACGCGCCTGCCGGGTACCAAACGCCCGCCGGTGCCTACGGCCCTGACATCGTCCTCCAGTGCCCCGGCGTCACCCGCGAAGATCTTTAGGCTCTTTGGGCCGGGGAATGAACCACGTCCTAGACCGTCGCCACCTCGGGCACTTCCTCGTGCTCGGTCACATCCACGCCCCAATCATCAAGGGGCCGCAACTCATCCGGGCGTGCGTAGCCAACAGTCCCATCCTGCGCCCGGCACAGCACCGTATGCCCATCGTGGTGATCCCGCTCCTCCTCGATCGCCAGAACCATGCACAAGCTATTGCGATGCGGCGAATGCGCCACCTTGCAATCAGGAGCAGGCCCGATGAACAGCGCCGGTACCCCCGGCCCCAAAGTCGCCATAGTCACAACCTCCAAAACGGCACCCTACCACGCCACGCCCGTGAGTACGAGCCGAACCAGTGTTATAGTCCCGGGCGCACGGATTGCGATACAAGGAGAGTCATCATGGCGACCGACACAGGCCCAGGCGGCAAGATGGAAGACCTCGACCTCTTCTATGAGCAGGTCAAGCAAGTCCACGGACGTGGGCTCTGGCAGACCGAAGGCACCGCAAAAAAGACTGCCACCCTTCCTTACATCTGGAAGTACCAAGATTTCCGCCCACTCCTCTTCAAAGCGGCCGCAATGGTTCCCATCGAGCTCGCGGAGCGACGCGTCCTCGTCATGGCCAACCCCGGCATCACCTCCGACTGGCAAGCGACCAGCACGCTCTTGGCCAACCTCCAGATCATCCTTCCCGGCGAAGTCGCGCGCTCCCACCGCCACTCCGCGTCCGCCCTCCGCCTGGTCATCGAAGGCACCGGCGCCTACACCGCCGTCGACGGCGAAAAGTCCTTCATGGAGCCCGGTGACTTCGTCACCACTCCCAACTGGACCTGGCATGACCACGGTAACGACGGTGACCAAGCCATGATTTGGCTCGACGGTCTCGACGTGCCCCTCGTTCAGACGACCGAGGCCATGTTCTACGAGGTCTACGAAGCCGAGCAGTACCCCATCGTCAACCCTGACGACATGTCCATTCGCTTATATGGTGGCGGCGCGCTCAAACCCACCTGGGTCAAACACAATCAGTACTTCTCCCCTCTCCTCAACTACAAGTTCGCCAAGACCTATGAAACCCTCAAGGCCATGGCAGAGCAAACCGACGGCAGCCCTCACGATGGCATCTCCGTTGAGTACACCAACCCCATGACCGGCGGCCCCGCCCTTGCCACCATGTCTTGCTTCGCGTCGCTGATGGCGCCCGGCCTCCACACCAAGGCCCACCGCCACACCGGCGGCACTATCTACCACGTCATCAAGGGCAAGGGCCACTCCGTTATCAACGGCAAGGTCTTCCGCTGGGACGAAAAAGACACCTTCGTCGTCCCAAGCTGGCACTGGCACGAGCACCACGCCGAATCCGAAGCCGTCCTCTTCTCCTACAGCGACTCTGCGGTCATCACGTCCGTCGGCCTGTACCGTGAAGAAGCCCTCGAAGAGAACAACGGCCGCCAGAAGATCGAGGGTAACTTTGAACCGCTACCCGTCCCTGAGCGCGCCGCTGGCGTACAACAACGCCGGGAACCACCCAAACGCGACTAGCCCATTGCCAAGATGCCTAGGAACCACGGAGGTTTCACGATGACGGACATATTGATCAAAGGTGGAACCTTGATCGACCCTGCGCAAGGCATTCACGACGTTCGCGACGTGGCAATCACGAACGGCAAGATTGAGCAGATCGCCGCTGGCCTTTCCACAACGGGCGTCAGCGAAGTCATCGACGCCTCCGGCAAGATCGTCACTCCCGGCCTCATCGATCTCCACGCCCACGTCTACCGTGGTGACAACCACCGCGACCCCGACGACATCTCAGGCGTAACCGCTGGCGTAACCACCCTCGTGGACGCTGGCGGCGCTGCGCCCGATGACATCGAGACCTTCAAAGAACTCATCGCTGCCAAGGCGAAAACCACCGTCTACAGCTTCCTCGGCTGCTTCAGCAGGCAAGCCGGCGCCTGGGAAGAACTTGCCACCGACAAGATCCCTGCAATTGCGGCAGCCAACCCGGGTCTCGTCAAGGGCGTCAAGATCCACAGCATGCCCGTCGTCAACGGCATCCACGGCCTCGACCACCTCAAGGCCGCCAAAGAGGCAGCTGTGAAAGCGGGCCTGCCGCTCATGCTCCACATCGGCGACATCGGCTACCGCGATCTACCCAAGACAACCATCGACGCCACGGCGCAGGCGCTCGACATCCTGGGCAAGGGCGATATCGTCACGCACCTGTTCAGCCCCCTGACCGGCAGCGCGACCGACGACGACCTAAACGTGCTTCCAGCGCTTCAAGCCGCGCGATCCCGCGGCGTCTACATGGACAGCTCCATCGGCGACTACCAGTTCGGATGGCAAACGGCAGAAGCAATCATCGCCCAAGGATTCCTCCCTGACACCATCGCAACAGACATGGAGATCCACTCGCAGATGGGCCGCTCCAACGAGCCCATGGTCGCCGACCGACGAGTCACTGGCGTGCGGGTCATCTCTGAGCGCACCCTAGTCGAATACATGGCGATGTTCCTCAAGCTCGGCATCTCGCTGAACGACATCGTCCGCATGGCGACGCAAACTCCGGCACAAGTACTCAACATCAGCGACTCCGCTGGCAGCTTGAAGCCTGGCATGCCAGCCGACGTCAGCGTGTTGGATATGATCGAAGGCCGATTCAAGCTCACGGACGCCACAGGCGAGAGTCGTATCGGCACCCAAGCGATAGTTCCTGTCGTGACGGTCAAAGGCGGAGTATCGTACCCGGTAGGTTCAGGAGCACACCCGTGGGGCTTCTCCCCCCCGCCAGCAACCGACGCGGAAATGGCAGTGCTTCGCTAGAGGCCCGCGCGCCAGCTGCGCAAACCACAGAGGAAACCCATGAGCACCCCAGACCACAAGATCATCTCCCTCCACGCCGGGTACGAACACAACGGCGACACCGTCGACGGCTACATCGCCCGTCCCATCGCGCCGGGCACGCACCCCGCAGTCGTCCTCATCTCAGGCATGAGCGGCCTCAATCCATTCCAGCGCGAGATGACACGCACGTTCGCCCGCGCAGGGTTCGTAACTCTCTCACCTGACCTCTTCGACGGCTACTCCGCCCCCGACCACGCCTCCGCGCTCCTCGCGAAGAACTCCCTGGATATCAACTCCACGGTTGAGAGACTGGCGTCGGGCGCCGACTGGCTCCGCCAACTTCCTTGGGTTGAAGACAACGCTCAGATAGGCGTCATCGGGTTCTGCTTGGGCGGAGGACTTGCCCTCCTCACTCTCGGACGCACGGACGCATTCAGCGCTGGTGTCATCTACTACCAGAGTCTCTTCCCCGACCCAGCCGAGCTCGCGGGTATCACCACCAAACTCCTTTGCCACTACGGCACAGCAGATAAGAGCACGCCCGCAGAGGAAGTCGACCGGTTCCGCACCGAAGTCGACCGCCTGAACATCAAAAACGAGATTCACTTCTATCAAGGCATCGGCCACTCGTTCCTGAATCCGAGCCAGGAGTCCAGTTCCAACCGCAACGACGCCGCCGAGCTTTCACTCGAGCGAACCTTCAAGTTCCTGCATCAAGAAGTCGGCAACCCAGCAGTCGACCCCGAGCCCCAGTCCGAGATAGACCAAGAAGTTGAGACAACCGCCAGCCTATAGCGTTCGACGCGTCGAGGAGTTCTCGTGACCCAGCAAGAAAAACGAACGCTACCGTCCCAAGACGAGCGAGCTAATTTCCGTTACCCCGACACTGCGGATTTCCCGCAAGGCCCCGCTATCGGTGTGGCCCTCCCGGAGTTCACGCTGCCAGATCAGCACGGTAACCCCGTGAACTACAGTCAGATCAGAGGCGACGATGGCGCGTTGGTGATGTTCCATCGCTCTGCCCGCTGGTGACCGTTCTGCCGCACGCAGCTCGTGGAGCTGCAAGACCACAAGGCCGAATTCGACGCCGCAGGCATCAAGCTATTCGCCATCAGCTACGACTCCGTCGAAGCCCTGGGTGCATTCGCTGACCACTACGGCATCGAGTACCCAATCCTCTCCGACGTCGACTCTAAGGTGATTCGAGAGTTCGGAATCCTCAACACTCTGGTGCTCCCCGAAGAAACCGAGTACTACGGCATTCCCTACCCCGGGTCCTACCTCGTCGGCACCGACGGCAAGGTCACCGCGAAATTCTTCAACCAGCAGTACCAGCCCCGCGAAACCGCCCCCGCCATGATGCACGCCGGCTTCGGGCTTCCCATCGACCCTTCGCACCTCAGCCACGGCGAAGTGAGCGGAGGCGACGGGGTACAGATCCGCGCAGAACTCATGACCAAGACCCTCCACCCCCGCCAGCGTTCGCTGATCTACGTGACGCTGGAACTGGCTGAAGGCATACACGTCTACGGCGAGCCCATCACTGATGGCTTCCTCCCGACCACGATCCAAGCCACCGGCACCGAAGGCCTGACCTTCGGCGAGCCCCAGTTCCCCGACACCAAACCCTTCACAATCGAGGAGATCGACGAGCAGTTCAACGCCTACGACGGCAACGTCGAGATCGTCATCCCCGTCACCAGCGCTATCCGCGAAGTCGGAACCGCTGAGATCAACCTCAAGGTCAGCTTCCAGGCCTGCACGGATGCGATGTGCTACATCCCGCGCACAGAAACCATCAGCCTCGAACTGTCCACCGCCCCCAACGTGGCCAAAGTAGGCTAGAGTCACTCGAAACGAGCGTGGCTAACGCAGCCACACACAGGAGAACAACATGGCGAAAGTAACCAGCCTAGGCCACGTCGGCCTCTTCGTCAGCGACTACGACATGATGCGTGACTTTTACACGCGAGTCCTCGGATTCACCATCACTGACGAAGACCGAGATCGCGGCATGTGCTTCTTATCTGCCCACCCCGAAGATGAGCACCACGAACTGCTGCTCGCACGCGGACGCAAGGTACTCGATGGGTCCCCGCAGATACAGCAGATGTCATTCCACACGGACAGCATCCAAGCCCTCCGGGAGTTCAAAGCCGCCTTCATCCAAGAAGGCCTCACCATCACCGCCGAGGTCACCCACGGCAACGCCGCGAGCGTTTACTTCAACGACCCCGAGGGCAACCGGCTTGAGGTCTACTACACCATCCCTGTCGAATGGCCGCAGCCCTTCCGTGAACCCATCGACTTCTCCCAGGATGACGAAGGCGTCCTGAAGCAGATCAACGACCTCACGTTCGGGGCCAAAATCTAACCTCTCTCGTGCGCGCTCGATCAAGTCCCGAACGATTGAGCGCGCACCGAAACGCTCCTGCAACCAAGCTGCAACTCGAGTGAGCACTCGTTGCCATACGCTGGATGGGAAAGCAGATTTCCGTCGACGTTGGCAACAGATCGCTCACGCCACTCAGCGTGCCCCAGGAGACAACGTGGAACCTCAAGCTGGCCAAGCCCACGAGGCGCCGTCCACCGACCGACAGTCCGCACTGCGGTACGTGGTTCTCGGCACCAAACCCGAAGGCCGTTCAAACCTCAGCGAAGCCCTCTCCCGCATCGGGGTACGAATGCCCCGCCTAGTTGCCGACCCCTCATCGACATCCTTAGAGCACGCCGACGCTGTGCTCATCGACGGTGAATCCTACGGCAAGACACTTCCATGGGTGGTTGAGTGCGCCCTAGCGGCAACCCGAGCGCCAATTCTGGTCGTCGGAGGGACTGGAGAACTGGTTCAATCCGGTAGTCCACGGGTCTTCGTGACCAGCGCTGATGACGTCCCCGCCGAGGTTACTCGACTACTTCACGACATCGTGACGCACCTCGTCGCTAATTCCTAGCGATCGTCTTGCGTCCAACGACTCTTCGTATGGGTCTTTGAGAACCAGCTGTCGAGTACGCACCCTCAATGGTCACGCGCACCAAACGCAACCTACTCGGGCGGGTCGAACCTGTAGCCGAGCCCCCGGATCGAGTTGATAACCGTCGGTTCTGACGGATCCTGTTCCAGCTTCATCCTCAAGCGCCTGACAACGGTCTTGATAGCCGAGTTCTGAGGGGCGGCAGTTTCCCAGATCTCCATTGAGAGATCTTTGATCGTCACCACCTCGCCGCTGCGCCGCCACAAACTCGTGAAGACAGACCACTCCATCGGAGTGAAGTGCAACTCCTCACCGCGCAGCACCACCCGATGCGCAGACACATCGACCATCAGTGCTCCTGAGACAGCCGGGCCGGCATCCCCCCCTGCGCCGGATGACTCCGCGCGCCTGAGCACCGCGTTCACCCGCGCGAGGAACTCGGCATAATTGAACGGCTTGAGGATGTAGTCGTCAGCGCCGGCCTCCAGGCCGAGCACCCGTTTTGCCTGATCATCGTTCGCCGTCAAGATCACGACGGGAACGTTCGACATGCGTCGGATCCCGTGGAGGACATCGACGCCGTCGTCCCCAGCGAGCCCCAGGTCCAGGACTACTAGGTCCGGAACCCAGCCCTTAGCCAGATCCAGCGCCGTTTTCCCTTCAGCGGCCGCCTCCAACTCAGCGTCAGGCCAGCGCATCCGAAGGCACGTATTAACGAGCTTGACGACATCGGGGTCGTCTTCAACGATCAGAAAACGCACAGGTCACCAGGTCGTTCTCCAGCCCCCAAGGGAGGCATGGTAATCAAGTTCTCTTGATAGCTCACGCTAACGGGAACCCCCGCCTCGCGCAATGCCCCACGAAATGGCTTTCACCTGTTCTGTTCGCTACGGAATCAGGATCCCTGTCAATACCGGGAGCGCAAACGAGAACCTGCTCCCCGCCTCATACTCGCTTTCGACCCAGATCCGACCACCGTAATGCTCCACGATCTCTTTGCAGATCGACAGACCCAGCCCGGTTCCCTTTGGCTTACCTGTGAGCGTATCGCCGACCTGGCTGAAACGCTCAAACACTAAAGGAATGTCGCCCGGCGCAATGCCGGTGCCCTGATCCTCAACGGAGACCAGAAGCTCTGACCCCACAGACTTCGCTTCTATCCAGATCGTCGAGCCATCCGGCGAAAACTTGAACGCGTTGCTCAGGAGATTAGTCATCACCTGGATCAGCTTGTCCGGATCCGCCATCACATCAGCAAGCCCGGACGCTGTAGTGATCTCGACTTTCTGCTGCTTCTCGAGGGCCAACGATCGGATGGAAGCAACCGAATTGTCGATCACTCCTCGCACCGAGACCATCTCATCCTCCCAATCCATCTTCCCTGCCTCGATCTTGGACAGATCCAGCAAATCATTTATCAATCGGATCAAACGATTGCTTTCGTTCACGATGATTCCGATGAACTCATTGCGAGAGGCCTCCTCGATGTCCCCGTAGGCTTGCAATATCTCAGCGAACCCTTTTACCGATGTCAGCGGAGTCCGTAGTTCGTGCGAAATCGTGGACAGGAACGCGTCCTTCGCCAGGTTCGCTTCCCGCAACTCCAGGTTGGCCTCCTCCAGCCGCTTCCGCCCATCCTCCACCTCAAGCTCCATCGCCTTGCGGGCCGTGATATCCCGCGCCACTCCCTCGTAACGGGCGATCTCACCATCGCCTTCGTAAACTGAGTGGGCAGTCAGGCTGAGCCACACCACGCCCCCATCTCGCCTGCGCACCTGGGCGTCAAAAGCCTCCACCTGCCCGAATTGCTCCATCAATTGCACGTACCGGGCACGCACCTGTGGGTCCACGTACACCTGCCCAGCGATGTCGGTAACCGACTCCACCATCTCTTCGGGGGAATCGTACCCAAGGATTTGCGCCATCATCGGATTACACGATAGGTACCTGCCGGACGGGGAAGCCTGGTAGATGCCCACGATTGCGCTCTCGAAAACGTCTTGATACTTGCGCTCAGCCACCTCACGGGCTTGTTGCCCCTCAACTCGCTCAGTGATATCGCGAACGATCCCGGTGAACATCCGATCACCGCCAACCTCAGCCGAACCAACCTCCAACTCCATCGGGAACACGGAGCCGTCCTTCCGAAGCCCCGATACTTCACGGCCGATGCCGATGATCTTCGCTTCACCTGTCCGCGCATAGTTGTCGATGTACGAATCGTGCTGAGAGTGATCGGGTTCTGGCATCAGCATGGCAATGTTTTGGCCGATGACCTCGCTATCGCCATATCCGAAGATCGATTCCGCTGACCGATTGAACGACATCACGACCCCGGAACTATCCATCGAGATAATTCCATCCACAGTCGTGTCCAGAATCGCCCGCAACCGAGCCTCACTGTCTCTCGCAGTAGCTTCAGCTTGCCGTAGAGCCTCGAATGTCGTCGCTCGTGCCGTCACATCGCGGACGATGATCGCAACCTCATCCTCTCCGGTCGCGACAAGCCGTGCCTCGAACAATTCGGGGGGGTCTGCCAGGAAAGGCTCCGGCGCGCCATACTCGAACGACTGGGGCTCCCCCGTGTCCAGGCAACGGGCGACGAAGTCCATGACCTGTTCAGCCATGGGCGGAGGAAAAAGGTCGCTGGCTTTCATCCCCACCAGTTCCTCGGCAGAGACCCACAACAGGGGGTGATCGGGGGTGAGCACCTCCAGGAATGTTCCACTGCGGTCGATGACCATGAGCAGATCGGGACTCGCTGCGACCAGATGCCGAGTCCGACGAACACTAGCCGCCAGTTGCTGCTCGTTAGAATCCATCGTGATCGGCCAACTCCTTGAACCGCTGTGCGATTTCCACAGGATTAAAGGGCTTCACGATATATTCGTCGGCTCCCGCCTCAAGTCCTTTGACCCGGTCGGAATCCTGCCCCTTGGCAGTCAAGAGAGCGACGTAGGTTCCCGCAAGATCAGGATCGCTCTTGATCGCCTCACAAACCTCATATCCGTTCATGCGTGGCATCATCACGTCCAACAGAACGACCTTTGGTCGTGCTTCGCGAACCACCCGCAACGCTTCCTCGCCATCGAACGCAACGAGTACACGTAGTTGCTTTCGTTCCAAAACGAACGAAAGCTGCCGAACTATGTTCGGTTCATCATCAACCACAAGAATCGTGTCTTGATTCATTTCTGCAATCCAACGCAGGCAAGAAACTCTAGAGGGCACCTGCAGTGACGCCTACGATACACCCACGACCATCGCGTAGGCGTGCCCCTCAACCACGAATCCGCTACACCGTCGCCGCCTCCGGGGCCGCGTACCGGTATCCGAATGACCGCACGGTCTCGATGACAGGATGAGGCCCCGTCCCGACCGCGAGCTTCTTCCGCAGAAAAGAGACGTATACCCGGACGTTAGCAGGACCGCCAGTACCGTCCTCCCACGCCTCATCCAGCAACTCCTCAGCGGTCCGCACCGCCCCCGCTGACCGCACCAGAGCCGAAAGCAACCGGTACTCGATGGGCGAAAGTTCTACCTTTTCACCCTGCACCGAAACCTTGTGCGTCCGGAAATCGACCACCAAACCGGCATCCCGGTACTCCGACTCGAACCCCGGTCGCACCGCCCTACGGAGATTCGCATCTATCCGCGCTAGAAGCTCGGCCTTGCCGATGGACTTCCCCACGTAGTCGTCGGCACCGCCCGAAAGGCCACGAACCTTCTCCGCTTCCTTCACCATGCCTGACAGCAAGATGATCGGAGTCTCCGACATCTCGCGAACGCGCTGAAGCAACTCCCACCCATCCATGACCGGCATCGCCACGTCCATCAGTAGCAGATCAGGATGTTGCGAGAAACATTCACGCAAGCCAACCTGCCCGTTCGGAGCCTGGATCGCCTGGTGACCGGCGCTCTCCACCCAATGAGCAACCAGCGCCCGCCAATCTTCGTTATCGTCCACCACCAGTATCTTTGCCATCACGCAACCCTCTGGATGCCGGAGCACACCGCGAAAGCGCGCGCTCCATGATCCCTTTGATCGTCGTATCTTCCGTAATATACCGCGCCCTGCTGACAGCAGGCACCGTTAGAGAGTCCTATTGCGAGCCTCAAGCGTCACCACCCGATACCCGACCAGCCGTAAACCCCGCCCGGATATCACTCACCTGATCCCCAAGATTCAATGCCCAGAACGGCTTCGGCACAACGCCCGCGAACCCGAACGGATAGGCAAGCCCGAGATCACTCTGAGGGATATCAGAGAAGGCGATCACCGGGCACCCCGCTCGATCCGCCATCAGGTAGAGCGCCTCAATTTCCCGCATGTCTTCCATGCCATCGACCCTCGGATCCAACAGCAGCGCAGCGAACGCGATCTTTTCCATCTGCTCCAACGCTTCCTGGATATCAGGGACCTCAACCACGCAATAGTTGCCCGTCGCCTCCAGAGCCCTCGCCGTCACCTCACGGAGGGTATCGTCGCGTTCCGCAAGCAACACGAATGTAGGCGGGAGAACCTCTTCTCTCTCGGGGGTCGAATCAGGATTCAATGTTGGTTTCATCAAACTCATACTCGTCATCTCAGTCGCACCTTCTGGCGGACGCACCACGTTGTGTCTCGCTCCACCATAGGCTCGCTTCGAAAAACTGCCCTCCACGAAACGTTATGATTTTGAAAATAACCACAACCGCGAATCCAGGGGCGGCATGCTGTCGCGCGGCTGGGCAACCGGAACCAAGCGCAGTAGTATCGACCAGCCTCCCGTCAGCCGCGCCACCCCAGATCCCGTGTGAAGATGCAGTGTCCAACCCCCAGCTAAACCAACGAATGAGCCGCATGACCCGGGTGCCCGCACTGGCGGCGCTGGCCCTGATGATGGCCGCCGTTTTCGTTGGTGATCTCCTCCTCGAACTGGGCGTGGCCGCGGGCATCCCCTACATCATCCCCGTGATCCTCAGCCTTTGGGTTCCAGGCCGACGCGACACTCTCACTGTGGCCGTCGGCGCGACGCTACTGACCGGCCTGGGCTTCTTCCTCTCACCTGATGCCGAAGACATCGAGCTCTGGAAGATCATCCTCAACCGGCTCTACGCAGTCCTCGCCATCTGGGTCGTCGCAGTCCTCGGTATGCAGCGAAAGCTCGCCGAAGAATCCGCAGCCCGCTCCGCTAAAGACAACCTACTGCTGTTCATGACTGCCGCGATCACCGCTGAAGTTGATGACGCTGAGGACGCCTTGCTGCGCAGTCTTCGGGTCATCTGTGCCTACCTCGGCTGGCCAGTAGGCCACCTTTACATGCAAAGCGAAGCCGAAGAAGGAAATACAGGGGCGCGAGGCCTCGTCCCCACGGGCATATGGCATCTCGACGATCCCCAAGAGTTCGCGGCATTTCGGCGCATCACCGACCAAACGCCGATCCGACCGGGCGAAGAGCTTCCTGGGCGCATCGCGGAAACGGGTGAACCCGTATGGATCCCCGACATCCGCAACGACCCAGGATTCCTACGCGACCAACAAGGTGAGCCCCTTGGGATCCGAGGAGCCTTCGGGTTCCCGATCAAAGTTGGCGCCGACACCGTCGCCGTGCTTGAATTCTTCGCTCGCCACACCGTCACCGAAGACAAACGCACGTCCCGACTGATGCTCGCCATTGGCACGCACATGAGCACCCTCTTAGAGCGCGAGCAAAACAGGCACGAGCTAGCCCAGACTGCGATGGATCTCACGGCCACCAACCATGACCTCGAAGCCTTCACCTACACCGTGTCCCACGACCTACGCTCACCCCTCCGTGCCATCGAAGGCTTCTCGCACATCCTCACTGACGAGCACAGCAGCGAACTATCCCCAGACGCACGCAAGTACCTGGACCGCATACGGAACAGCGCCCAGCAGATGAACATCCTTATCGACCAGTTGCTGGAGTTTTCGCGACTCGGACGCGAGCCGTTGAGCAAGCAAACGGTCGATGTTGACGAACTCGTCCGCGAAATCATCGACGAAGTATCGGCACGCCTGGAGGGACGAAACGTCAAATTCGTCGTGGCCACGCTCCCTGCCTGCGACGGCGACCCGGGCCTGATCGCCGAGGTTTTCATCAATCTCATTGATAACGCTATGAAGTATTCGAGAGGGAGCGATCCATCCCGTATCGAGATCGGGTACCACGAGAACGGCGCACGCTCTGCTTACTTCGTACGCGACAACGGCGTCGGCTTTGACATGCGGAACGCCGACAAGCTCTTCGGTGTCTTCCAGCGCCTCCACGACGCCAAGGACTTCGAAGGCACCGGCGTCGGGCTCGCTATCGTCCACCGCATCGTCGCACGCCACGGAGGGATGATCTGGGCAAACGCCGCGCTAGACCAAGGTGCCACGTTCAGCTTTACGCTGGGAACCACAAAGCGCCCGATCTGACGCCCTTCGTTATTGGGCGCGCCCCTAGTCGAAGTCACCCAGCCACCGTTGCGTAAGCACACGTTGAGTCGACCCGTCATCACCTAGCGTGGCCGGGCTCTCTGAGGGTGTCAGGAGTCCAACCAAGGCCAGTATGATTGCTGAGCCTTGCCAGCGACGCCCGGAGAGTCGAGAATCGCCCCCCCATGGCTAAAGGACACAGTGTTGATTGAGATTGAGCACGTAACAAAGCGGTATGGCTCTGTTACCCCGGTTAATGACGTTTCATTCAGCGTCCAGCGGGGCGAGATCGTAGGATTCGTAGGCCCTAATGGCGCAGGCAAGTCCACTACCATGAAGATGCTCGCCTGCCTCTTGCCGCCGAGTGAAGGCACGGCCAAGATTGCCGGATTCGACACCGTGTACGAATCCACGGACGCTCGGCGCAACCTCGGCTACTTGCCCGAGTCGGTACCCCTGTATGACGACATGACCGTCCGGTCTTATCTGGACTACATGGGTGCTCTGCGAGACGTACCCAAGCACGACCGCGCTCGTCTTGTCGATGCCGTGATTGAAACCGTCGGCGTTGCGGAGTACCGGGATCGCCCTATCCGAACGCTGTCCAAGGGCTATCGCCAACGAGTCGGGATAGGACAGACCATATTGCACGAGCCTCCCGTCATCATCCTCGACGAGCCAACGAATGGACTTGATCCCGCTCAAATGGTCGAGATGCGGAAGGTGATCAAAGGGCTCGGCAAAGAGCACGCCGTGCTGCTCAGCAGTCATCTGCTTTCGGAGGTCGCTCTGATCTGCAACAGGATGGTCGTCATCTCTCGTGGGCGGATCGTAGGAGATGGGTCGATGGCTGAACTATCCAAGGCCGCCAACCTAGGCATCACCGCTACAGCAGAAGACATCTTCATGTCGCTAACCGGCACATCTGAGGCGCAGGGCACGCATGGGTAAAACGTTCCTCATCGCACGTCGGGAAATGATCGCCTACCTAACATCTCCATCCGTGTACATCATCGCGGCGGTGTTCACCGCTATCGCTGGTTACTTCTTCGTGGACGGCATATCCGTACCGTTCCCCGAGGCAACGGTGAGTCCGTACGCAGGGGCGATCACCCTAGCGCTGGTGTTCATCGCACCGGCGCTCACCATGCGACTGTTCGCGGAGGAATTGCGGCTCGGCACCATAGATCTGGTGATGTCCGCACCCGTAAGCGAATGGCAATTGACGTTGGGCAAATACCTCGGAGTGCTCGTGCCCTTCGTTGGCATGTTGGCGTTGACTTCGTTTCTTGCGGGCTTGTTCTATTGGCTTGGCTCGCCCGACTCGGGCCCGATTTTCACTGCCTACTTGGGCCTCTTCCTCTATGGGGCGGCGGCTCTCGCCGTAGGCCTTTGGGCCTCATCCCTTACGGCCAATCAAGCGCTCGCGGCCGTCGTTGGCATCGGACTACTAGTGCTGTTCTCCGTCACCCAACTCGCAGCGGCCAATACCACGGGGTGGATCGCGGAGTCATTTCAGATGATCTCCATCGTGCATCATTTCGCGGATTTTCGGCGCGGCGTTTTCAACCTGACGGACGTCGCTTATTACCTCAGTGTGACCGCGACATTCTTATTCCTGTGCGTGCGAACTCTGGAGAGCCGACGATGGCTATGATCGCTTCGACGAGGCGCGCTTCATGTTGACGCAGATCACCCGCTGGCGGCGGACAATCACCAAAGCGTTTGATGACGCCCCCCTAGCCACGGGAACGGGCGCGATAGGTGTCGTGGGGCTCGTCGTCGGAGCGCTCGTACGCTTGCTTGCGCCAACGATCGGGGCAAGCGGAACCATCGTCGCATCCGTTGGGCTAGCGCTCGTGGCCTTCGCGGTACTAGAGCGTCTGGCTCGGACCAGTTCCATGGTTGGTCGTCGTCGTCGTCGCTACGGACTGAGCGTCACAATGACGCTTGTCGCGTTCGCGACCCTCGTGGTAGCGGTGAACCTGCTGGTCTCGGAGTTGAACGTGAGGGCCGACCTGACCGCTGCTCGCCAATTCACCCTGGCTGACCAGACGGCGGCCATACTCGACGGGATGGAATCGCCTATCGAAGCGACCGCGTTTTTCGTGGATCGATTCGACGGTGCAAATCAGGATCTGGCCGCGCTTCGAGATCGGACTGAAAACCTACTCCGGGAGTTCGAGCGCATGTCTGACGGTCGGTTCTCGTACCGGTTCGTCGATCCCGAAACTCAACCCTCGGTCGCTCTTGAATTGGGGATCAACCGCTATCCAGCAGTGGTATTTGACGCCGTGGACTCCGGCCTCCGGAGCACCTCGCTAGCGTCGAGCAATGTCGAGCAGTCATTCTTGACAGCGTTGCTCATCGCGACAGGCGGCGCGCAGAAGGTTGCGTACATACTGACCGGGCACCGCGAGATGGTCGCCGACGACAACGGAGTCAGCAGCGCCCGCGGGTTCGGCGTGGCCGTGGAAGGACTTCGCAACGACACATTCCAGGTAGCCTCTCTCAATCTGATCAACACAGGGGCTGTGCCCTCCAACGCGGCCGTGCTGATCGTCCCCTCGCCTCTCGACGCCGTCACCTCCCTCGAAGCCGCCGCACTTGACGTGTACCTCCAGGGTGGAGGTCGGATTCTCGTCACGGTCGAGCCTGAATCTGACCGCACGTGGGCGGCTTGGCTCTCGCGCTGGGGCATCAACGTTGGTGACGGGTACGTGATTGACATGGGCAACCACCTGGCAGGCACGCCGGGAGTTCCGATCTTGGCGCCTGACCAGTATCAGGCGCTCTACATCACACGCGGCTTGGACGTGACTATCTTCCCGGGACTCGCTCCGGTCGGATTCATTACGGATCCATCGTTGATCCCCAATCTCGTGGACTTTGATATTTTGGGCATGACCACGCCAGATTCCTTTACAGGTATGCAGCTGTCCCAGACCGAGCCAAGCGCCGAAAGCGATATCCACCCTTATGTCGTCGGCTTGCTCATGCGTTCGGTAGGGCCCCTCGACATGCCTGCGCCTGACGCCACCACCGCGCAGTTGGCGACCCTGGCCGTTTTTGGCGATGGAGATTTTGCGTCCAACCGGTTCTTCCCGGCCCTCTCGAACGGCGACCTATTCCTCAACGTCGTCAACGAACTTACCGGTGACGTCCCCTTGGTACCCGTGCGCGCCAAACCGCTGGAGTTTCGAGGGTTAGTCATCACCGACCAACAGTTCACGCTGGTCCGGCTCCTTGGGTGGTTCGCCCTACCGCTCGTCCTAGGTGCCGGAGCCGTTATCGTCTGGCTGCGGAGGCGATAGCAGATGCCGCAGAGAGAGATCGCGGTGATCGGGATAGCACTCGTCGTGGTAGCTGTTATCGCGGGAGGCTATTGGATACTGAGGCCTGGTCCGCCGGCAGCGATCGCTCCGCCGTTCTTCTATCAACTCAACGCTGGCGACATCGAGCGCATCGCCGTGAGTCAGGGAGACATCACGGTCGCATTCGCGTGGGACGAACTCGACGAGGTCTGGCGGTTTGACGACGCCACAAGGGAAGAACCCGACCCCGACCGCTGGGGTGGCATGCCCGTGCTTCTAGCGGGTCCTCGTATCGAACGGGAACTCCCCGCGGGATTAGATCTAGCCCAATTCGGTCTTGCTCCACCTCAGACAACTATCCAAATCTCACTGGAAGGTGGAGCGTTCTTCAACGTCATGGTTGGGAACGAAACACCTAACGGTGGTGGCCACTACGTCATGCAGGGAAACGATGACAAAGTTCTGCTTGTGGACAGCGCCTGGGCCCGGGTGATCGAAAGGCTCGTCACGGAACCGCCTCGGAAGTCCCTCTCAACCGCCCAATAATCGGCCCTGCATCGTCGCGCCCGGCCCTGCCCGACAGGGTCTTCAGATCACGCTGTTACGTGGATCCCGCAATAATGCCGCCCCGCATCCCCAAATTTCGTCTTCTCAGCTGCCATCAGTGCAAATTATCACCTCCTGATTGCTGGATTGACGGCATCTTATGAGTATCGTATATTTCGCGCCGTGTACGCCCGTACATTGGGGTCGCAGGGCTCTGGTTACGTCACCCTAGCAAACATACGGGCCGGAACCCGGCGATATCTAGATAGGGAGACAGCGCTATGCCAATCATCGACTCTGACGCTCACGTTATTGAATCTGAACGCACCTGGGAGTTCATGGAAGAGCATGAACAAGACTTCAAGCCCTTCGTGGTCGTTCCCAAGATCACCGGCGACGCCAATCTCGCAGGGGGATTCTCCGGGCGCCGCAGCGTAGTCAGCGAATTCTGGATCATCGAAGGCCGCGCAGCGTCCAAACGCTCAAACTTCCGCGACGAGGAAGTCAGCGAAGAGACAGCTGAGGCAGCAGACATCCAAAAGCGCCTCGCCCACATGGACGAGCTTGGCGTCGACGTCCACGTCTTGTACCCAACCATCTTCTTGCGCCCCCTCACTCGCCGACCGGAAGTCGAACGCGCACTCTATCGGAGCTACAACCGCTGGATGGCCGATATATGGGAACAAGGCGGCGGTCGACTTCGCTACGCAGCGATGCTGCCATACATGTCCATCGACAAGGCCATCGAAGAGATGCATTGGGCCAAAGAGCACGGTGCATGCGGATTCTTCATGCACAGCATCGAGCATGAGCGTCGGTTGTCCGACCCCTACTTCGACCCGATCTACCGGGAGGCCGAGTCGCTGGATCTTCCTATGTGCATCCATGCAACATCGGGAAACTTCAGCCAGTTCGACCTCTTCCAACTAGACGCTGGCTTCTCCACGTTCAAGTTGCCCGTTGTCGGAGCCTTCCACGACCTGCTCATGAAGCAGGTGCCGTCGAAGTTCCCGAACCTACGCTGGGGATTCGTCGAAGTCTCGGCGGAATGGCTTCCCTACGCCATGAACGACATGATGCTTCGGTTCAAGAAAGCGGGGCGTGCATGGCCGGCGCAGGATCTCCTGCGCGACAACAACATGTACGTCGCTTGCCAGACCGCCGACGACTTGGACTGGGTTCTCAGTTCGGTCGGCGATGACAATATCGTGGTCGGTTCTGACTACGGCCACAACGACACGTCCTCTGAGTTGAGGGCGTTGACTGTTCTAAAGGCCGACGGCAGAGTCCCGGCCGCGTCAGCAGACAAGATTCTTGAGGCCAACGCCCGTAGGTTGTACTCGCTCTAGTAGTGACCCCCGATAGACATCTGATTCCTGGGAGTGCAAAACGTGAAGGACCTGAGATTTCGGAACTCGGTAAGGCGAGTTCGCAGCCTGCTGCTAACGGGAGGGCTCGCCCTACTGTTGGCGCTCGTTGTGAGCGCGTGCTCGGATGACCCAACGCCAACCCCAACGGCAACAGCCGTCCCGGGGGCAACCCCAACAGCGACTTCATCGGCCCCTCCCGTGACTAGAGGGGGGATCGGTAAGTTCGCTGCTCGCCGCGATCCACCTGCGGCCTTCGACATGATGGCGACCACGATCTGGTACGACCTCAACCAGTTGGGAGCTCCGGTCTGGGGTAGCGGCAACCTCGTCCGGCCTTGCCTGGACAATGTCTACGAGGTTTGCCCTGCGATCGCCGAAAGCTGGGACAGCAACACTGACTTCACCGAGTGGACCTTCAACATCCGCAATGGAGTCAAGTGGCACGACGGCACGCCACTCAC
>ERZ890510.1026-NODE-1026-length-19760-cov-7.645369_pt1 | contig 19760 bp, 16 predicted proteins | sample MGYA00521265_ERZ890510 | MGnify/ENA primary metagenome ERZ890510 (study PRJEB32303, sample SAMEA104408624) | aquatic metagenome | biome: Brackish water; feature: Chemocline; material: water | place: Baltic Sea | collected 2014-10-26T21:54:00 | depth 110 m ...
GTCGCCGGTTCGAACCCGGTCTCCCGCTTAGCGGCAGGACGAAGCCCGGCAGCGACTTAGGTCGCTGTCGGGCTTCTCTGTTTTGAGGCAGGATCTGTCCCTGTGCCGAAATCGATGATACGAGGGCACAAAAAGAGGGGCCTACGCCCGCAGGATGCCGGAAAAATCAGATGGATGACGGACGAAGAGGATTAGATCGCAAGGACCGCGGCCGGGGCGAGGCGGATTAGGTTGCGGGTTTGATCGTCTGCCCGGGAATTTTCCCACTCTTGACGAGGATGATCCTCGAATCCCGGCGTTCAACGGTCTCGCGGCCTGCCGCGATTTTCGGAAGTAAAGAGACGTCAATTCGAAGCCCTAGAAGAATTCCCTTCGGATCGGGTTAACAATTGGTAGCACAAACGCGTGTCAAACGTGCTAGAAAGAAAATTGGCCGAAACCAAAATGAATCTGTAAGGCTTTTATTGGCAGCGGATCTCAGCCCGTGAGGAAATGCCACTCCTAGGCAATGATGGGCATGCTTTCAGCCTAACCTATGTCGCACCAGTGAGGGAAAGCCCGCACCGAATCGACCAGTCGCTTGGAATGACTGGCCATTCCTCTGACGTAGGGGAAATGGTCGACGCGCACGGCTCGAAATATCTTCTCTCAAGTTCGCTCATGGAGGAGGCGATTCGGTCCAGTCAGCTAGAAGGAGCGTCAACGACGCGGGCAAAGGCGAAGAACATGATTCGCGAGGGCCGTGAACCGAGCGTCCGCAGTGAGCGGATGATTCTAAACAACCTCCGCGCCCGTGGAGCGCATAGAGGAATTGTCGGGAGAGTCGCTCACCAGCGGAGTGGTCTTCGAGCTCCACCGCATTCTCGTTGAGGGCACTCTGGACGACCCGTCAAAAGCAGGGATCTTCAGGAGCGATGAGGATCGCATCATCGTCGAACTCTTCAACTCGCCCAAAATTGCGCACGTGCCTCCCGTCGCCGGCGAGTTGACCGAGAGGCTGGACAGGATTCTCGCCTTCGCGAACGGCGAGGCGCCAGGCGATTGGCTACATCCGGTATTGCGGGCTGTGATTCTGCATTTCATGATCGGATATGATCATCCGTTCTTCGATGGCAACGGTAGAGTCGCTCGCGCGCTCTTCTATTGGGCGATGATCCACCATGGCTACCCGCTCGCCAAGTTCCTTTCGATATCAAAGGTCCTGCGTGCCGGTCTAGCCAAGTATTCACGCGCCTATCTCCACACCGAGACCGATTCCGGCGACCTGACCTATTTCATCGACTTTCAACTCAAGGTGATTTTGAGAAATATTGCTGCACTTGAGGAGTACGTTGAGGCTAAGGTCAAAGAAACGCATGTTATCGAGGGAGCGTTGAGGGACGCTCCAGGGCTCAACCACCGTCAAATCAAACTGTTGAGCCACACGCTTCGCCATCCAGGCTTTCAATACACGGTCAGGTCTCACGAGAAAAGCTGTCGCGTGGTCAATGCCACGGCGAGAGCAGATCTTCTCGATTTGGCTTGAAAAGGGCTGCTTCTCCAGTCGAAACGGGGGCGCCAGTTCGTGTTCTTGTCTCCGGACGACTTGGCGGCTCGAGTCTCGAGCCTTAGCGACTAAGGCCCTGACCGGTAAGTCCATGGAGTGTAGGCGTGGCGGAACACGTAGTCCGTCCAAGTGAGTCGTGTCCGCTGAGCCGTGACGTCTAGCATCAAGTTTGAAGTGCAACAGGGATTATTCGCGGAGTAGATACAAGACTCCACAGTCTCTCGGTCCGGATTCGCCTGCCGGTCGCCGGTTCGAACCCGGCCTCCCGCTCTTTAGGAAGAACAAGAAACCCCTCAAAGACTTGGTGCCCTTGGGGGCTTTTTGTGTTTAACCGCCAAAGTCGAGGGGCCGCGAACGTGACTGGTGGCCCGTCCTGAGCGCCCGGGACCCACGGCCCCCCCTCACGCGCCTACTGCTGTTGGGCTCGGAGCCAGCCGGTGTGGCCCTGTGGGGTCCTCACGTACAGAAAATCCTCGAACCGCCCCAGGACCGGCACCTCGGCTCCAAGGTTGAGCTCGCCGATCACGGAACCGTTGAGGTCGGGGGCGGAGAGGATCTGGCGGGATATAGCGGCGACCTGCGACCGAAACGGAACATCCGCAGCTTCTGTGAGGCGGGCGACCACGTAACCTTCGACGCCATCGGGCAGTCGGACTCGGAAGTACTCACCTGACCCGCCGAGCACGCGTAGGGGGGTGTATTGCCCGAGTTCGCGAATCACTTCGGCGCGCCTGCTGGGGGCCGACCGCAGGCGGATTCCCTCGTTCAGGAGACGAACCCACGTCCCGAGCTGGGCGTGCTCGACGGTTTGGACGGCCAAAGTACTGCGCGGTGGGTTCAGAAACGGATAGGGATCCACAGCGCCCTCACGGCTCCGATAAACCCCGAAGTGAAGATGGGGGGACGTGGTGCGCGCATTTCCGGTATTGCCGACGAACCCGATCGTGTCGCCCCGCTTAACGGGTTGTCCGTTTGCGACGTGCTGGCTGTCCAAGTGGGCGTAGTAGATGTTCGAGTTTCGGACCGAATCTCTCACCCAAACGACCTTGCCACCTATCCTGGTGAGGGCGACTCGATTGGCCTGCCCGTCGGAGGCAGCCAGCACCGGCGTTCCGCGCCGGGCGAAGATGTCGACCCCCTCGTGCGAACGGCGGCCACCCTCACGGTCGACGCCGAACACGCTTTGAACGGCGCGGATGCCGTATCCCTCCACGGGGAACGCGAGCTGCGCTTCAGCCTTCAGCGTGACGGTGTAGGTGCCGCCACGCAGCAACTCGGGCTGCAGCCTGAGAATGAAGTCGCCGCCGCGCCACGGTTCGTGAACAAATCCGCCGGGGACGGAGTCGGTCGAGATGAGCGGTCGCATTGGGTCGTCTTCGTTTTCTGGAACCCTGAAGAAGTCTAGGAAGACTTTGGTGCCTTCGGGGGTGTCCACCGTGACTTCAGCCGTGAGTCGCTGGCCTCGGCCAATCGAGACCCGGTACGCCATGGCGCCAGGCACCTCTGGCGTGATGAAGCCCTCTTCCTGGAACGGGAGGGAGACGGCTGTGGCGCGCGCTACGGCCCTGCGGCCAGCCAAGATCCAGTCCTGCGCCAACGCGGTTTCTCCGAGCCCGGAGGCGGTGAGCGCGGTGCCGTATTCCTCGTACGGAGTCAGCTCCCGAAAACGGTCTTCGACCTGCTCGACTTGCTCGCAAGCGACCAGGGTCGCCAGCGCCGCGATCGCGAGAGCCCATGGGGCTGACCGAGGCGTGCTGGCCCGCCAGATGGGCCCCACTAGAGGCGGGTATCCGTTTTTTTGCATGCGTCCCTTTAGGCGAAAGCGCCCCATTTTGTTCCGCCCGAACCTGGTTGTATGGGCGCTGGTCCGTCAAGCCAAAATTGTAGGGCGCACAAGGCCCGGTTAGCTTTTCCGCCCGCCCGTGCGCCAACTGTTTCCCCTGCCGAAGTTCTTATTGTGGTCCGAATCGCCGAAATCGAAGCCGGTAGCATCGCCGACGAGCTCAATCTTGAGATCGGTACTCGAATTGTACGCATCAATGGAGAACGGGTACGCGACGGGATCGACCTGACTTTTCTGCTCGCGGATACCGAACTCGAGATCGAGACGATGAGCCCGGAAGGCGAGGCCGTTGTCTATGAGATCGAACGCGACCCGGGGACGCCTGTGGGTATCGTGCCGGCGCCCGATGCGATTCGTGAATGCGCGAACAAATGTGTGTTCTGCTTCATCGATGGCAATCCGAAGGATGCTCGCCCGACGTTGTGGCTGCGAGATGATGATTTTCGGCTGTCCTTCACGTACGGCAGTTACGTCACGCTGACCAACCTGGGCCCGAAAGGGCTGCAGCGGCTGATCGACCAAAAACTCTCGCCCCTGTACGTCAGCGTACACGCCACGGAGCCCGAGGTCCGAGAACGCATACTCGTCAACGAGCGCGCTGGAATGATCATGGATCAGCTCCGTGATCTGATCGCGGGTGGGCTCACGGTGCATACTCAGATCGTGCTCTGCCCGGAATGGAACGACGGCGCACATTTGGACCGGACGATCGAGGATCTATGGGGACTTGGGCCGTCGATCCAGTCACTGTCGGTGGTGCCTGTCGGGCTCACCAAGTACAACGTGAATCGACCAGTCCGGCACCTCCTACCCGGCGAGGCCGCGGCAGCCATCGATCGAGTCGATGAGGCCCGTAGGCGTGGCTTCGCTGAGCGCGACCTGGGCTGGTGTTATTCCGCAGACGAGATGTACCTGACCGCGGGTCGCCCGATACCCGATATCGCCTACTACGACGACGGCGCGTTGTACGAGAACGGCGTCGGCGCGGTGAGACGCTTCATCGAGGGCTTTGCAGCTGGCCTCGCAGGCGTGCCCGACTACTCGGGACAGCGGATTCGCCTGGTCACCGGGCGCTCGATGTCTCCGTTCCTGCGAGACCGCTCAGAGGCGCTGGCGCAGGCGACGGGTGCCGCCGTGGAGGTGGTCGAGGTTCGTAACGATTACTTCGGCGAGACCGTGACCATCGCCGGTCTGCTAGGCGGCCGAGACATTCTTGGTGCGCTGGGCGAGAGCAGGGTGGGGGACGTCATCGTGGTGCCCGCCGAGGCGCTGAATTCAGAAGACGCTTTCATAGACAACCTTCCAAGAACCGAATTCGTGGCGGCGCTGGGTCCAGCGACCGTGCGAACCGGCTACGAGATCACAGAGGCACTGGCTGCACAATGAGTGAGAAGCTCCCCGTAATCGCCGTAGTTGGGCGCCCCAATGTGGGCAAGTCGACGTTCTTTAACCGTGTTGTGGGTGCGCGGATCGCGATTGTCGACGATCAGCCTGGTGTGACGCGCGACCGCAACTTTGCCAAGGCCGATTGGGCTGGGCATCACTTCCTGATTGTGGATACCGGCGGAATCGTCGAGGGGAGTGATGAACCGCTTGACCAGGCGATCCGTACCCAAGCCCTCATGGCGGTCTCAGAAGCAGACCTCATTCTGTTCTTGGTAGATGGCAAGGCGGGTTTGCACCCGCTCGACGAGCGCCTGGCCGAGGTGCTGCGCAAAACGTCTACGCCGGTTCTTCTGGTCGTGAACAAGATGGACAACCTTCCCACAGATCAGGCCCACCAGGAATTTTGGTCGCTTGGAATCGGCGAGCCGATCGCTGTGAGTTCACTCTCAGGCAAGGGTTCAGGCGACTTGCTCGATCTGGTCTTGGAAGCACTGCCGGAGGGGGCGCATACCGAGCAGGACGACGACACGATCAGGGTTGCCGTGGTCGGCAAGCCGAACGTGGGCAAGTCCAGCTACGTGAATCGGCTCATTGGTGAGGACCGTGTGGTCGTCTCCGATATGGCCGGCACGACCCGCGACCCCATCGACACACCGTTTACGTATCACGGTAAGTCGCTGGTCTTCGTGGACACGGCGGGGCTGCGACGACAATCGAAGATCAAGGACAACATCGAGTATTACTCGGCGATCCGGGCCGACCGCGTGGTGCACACGTCTGACGTGTGTGTGGTGCTCATCGATGGCAGTGACGAGGAAGTGCACGCACAGGACGTAACGGTCCTGCGGACCGCCTGGGACGCCGGCAAGGCGGTCATCCTCCTGGTGAACAAATGGGATTTGGTCGAGAAGGAGACGATGACTTCGGCCGACTTCGAAAAGAAAATCCGAGCTCGGCTCCCGTTCATGCAATGGGTGCCGATCCTCTTCGTCTCCGCGCTCACGGGGCAACGCGTGCGAAAGGTGCTCGACACGATCTTGGAAGTGCACGCCCAGCGTCACCGCCGTGTGGACACACACGAGGTGAACGAGGTTCTTGAGAAACTGCTCAAGAAACTCCCGGCCCCCATGTACAGAGGACGTCGGATCAAGATCAAGTACGCGACGCAGGCGACCACACGGCCTCCCACGTTTGCGATCTTTGCGAACTATCCAAAGTCCCTGCCGGAGCACTACATTCGCTTCCTTCATAACGGGTTCCGCGAGGCCTGGCGCTTCATGGGGACCCCGATCCGACTCCATTTTCGAGGTGGCCGCGAAGAGTGACCTATGCCCTTCTCGCCGTGTCCTATCTGCTCGGTGCGACACCCACTAGCTATTGGGTTGGGCGGGTGTTCCACGGCATCGACCTGCGGAAGGAGGGCTCGGGCAACCTCGGCGCCACCAACACGTATCGAGTGATGGGGCTTAAGTGGGCGGTGCCCGTGGCGGCGGTCGATATCTCGAAGGGATTTGTGCCGGTGTGGCTGTTCGCGGACTTGGCGGGGGTAGGGTTCGATTGGTCCCTCGCGTTCGGTGGCGCCTCCATTGTGGGGCATGTTTTCTCGTTTTGGGTGGGGTTCAAAGGGGGAAAGGGTGTCGCGGCGACTTCTGGCGTGTTCCTCGCCCTCGCGCCCTCCGCCGCCCTTGGCTCGTTCTTGGTCTGGTGCCTGCTGACCTTCCCAAGTGGGTACGTGGCGCTGGGCTCGATCGGTGCGGCTGCAAGCCTGCCAGTCTTCGTGGCGCTCCTTCCTCATGAAGGGGGCCGTGGGTTCGTCTGGTTTACGATCGCCCTCTCGCTGTTCGTGATATGGGCACATCGATCGAACATTCGCCGGCTCATCGACGGTACTGAGAACCGTTTCGGCGCGAGGAGCCCGCAGGGGTCTCCGCCAGACGTGCCGATTGAAGGAGGCGAGGTGTGAGCAAGACCCACCGGGCTGCGGTTGTCGGCGCAGGCGCATGGGGGACCGCCCTGGCCGCGCTCCTGGCCAAACGCGGTCACGATGTGACCCTGTGGTCGTTCGAGCCTGAGGTGGCGGATGCCGTGAATCAACGGCACGAGAACCCTTACCTAGATGGTGCGGATCTTCCTGAACAATTGCGTGCGACGACATCTCTGGCCGACTGTCTTTCTGGCGCCTCGCTGATCGTTTCGGTCAGCCCCTCGCAGTTCGTGCGGTCCGTGATGTCTGAGGCGGCGCCCCACGTCGCAGCCGATGCGCTCGTGGTGAGTGCGTCCAAGGGCCTGGAACTCTCGAGTCTGCTGCGCATGGACGAAGTCCTCGACCAGATCCTTCCCGCCAGCGTGATGGACCGCTTCTGCGTGTTGTCTGGACCGAGCTTCGCCAGCGAGGTCGCCGCCGAGTCACCCACAGCGGTTGTCATCGCGGGGCGAACGGCGGCCGCGGCAACGTCTGCTCAAGAAGCGTTCCAGACACCCTACTTCCGAGCCTATACCAATACGGACCTGATCGGGGTCGAACTGGGTGGCTCGCTGAAGAACGTCATGGCGCTTGCCTCCGGAATCGCCGCCGGCCTGGGCTATGGGCATAACACCTTGGCCGCCGTGATCACTCGGGGGCTGGCCGAAATGACTCGCCTCGGGGTCGCCATGGGCGCTGAGACGACTACTTTCCCTGGACTGGCAGGAATGGGGGACCTCGTGCTCACGTGCACGGGCTCCCTGAGTAGGAATCGGACCGTGGGCTTCCGTCTGGGCCAGGGTGAGACCCTCGACCAGATCCTGGCAGACATGAAAGCGGTGGCGGAAGGCGTCAAGACAGCCGAAGCTGCACGGGAGTTGGCAGTGCGGCACAGGGTCGAAATGCCGATTGTGGAGCAGGTGTTCCAGATCGTACATGAGGGAAAGAGTCCCGCGGACGCGCTCCGGGAGCTGATGCTCCGGGCGCCGAGGCCGGAGGAGTGGTCGTGAGTGAGCGAGCGTTGGTCATTGCGTCGTGGGATCCGCAGACTCGCAAGATTCGTTGGCGCAGCCCCAGAGGAGTCGTGATGAACGAGCCGATCGCGAAGAAGATCTACTATTCCATAGGGGAGGTTTGCGACCTCACGGGCCTGAAGCCCCATGTGCTCCGTTACTGGGAGACACAATTCGACGTCTTGAACCCGACCAAAAATCGCGCCGGGAATCGAGTGTTCCGGTCGAAAGAGATCGAGGTGATCCTTTTGGTGAAGCATCTGCTTTACGAAGAGAAGTACACCATCGAGGGCGCGAACAAGCGTCTCATTGAGATGCGAAAGGCCGGCGAACTCGCGGAGGAGCGCCAGGACGTGTTGGAACCTGAGTTCCTCTCCGGCATGAAGGCCGAGTTGGCAAGCCTGAAAAATGTGCTTACGCCGGGGATGCCGATCGAAGCCGACTGACCTGTCGATCGGTATTCGTTGGAACCCCCACTCTGCACTCCGGTAAGCCGTCTCCATGAAGATTCTCTGCACCAACGACGATGGCTACCTCGCCACGGGGATTCGTGTTTTGGCGGCTGCCGCGCACTCGCTCGGCGCCGTGACCGTCGTTGCACCCGACCGAGAGCAGAGCGCAACGAGCCACTCGCTGACGTTGCACCATCCGCTGCGCGCTCGCCGAACCCCTGACGGTGTCCACGTCGTGGATGGGACGCCCACGGATTGTGTGATTTTGGCCTTGAGTGAGTTGCTCGTCGAACGCCCCGACTTGTGCGTGTCCGGTGTGAACCACGGGCCCAACATGGGTGAGGACGTGCTGTATTCGGGCACCGTCGCGGCGGCGATGGAGGCTACGGTGATTGGGATTCCTGCAATCGCATTTTCGTACGCGGGAGATCGATTTGAGGAACTCGATGGATGGGACGGCGTCGTCCGGTCCGTGCTGTCATCGATTCTCGGGCAGGACCGCTTTCCCAAAGACACGCTGTTCAACGTGAATCTGCCCGCGACCGATCCGGCGGACGTACGTGGCATCAAGGTCACGTCGCTCGGCCGCCGCAGATACGCGGAGTCGATCACGAGGGCCAAGGATCCTTCCGGGAAGGAGTACTTCTGGATCGGTGGTGGCTCTGTGACGTGGCGTGGGCCGGAGGACTCTGACTTTCAAGCGGTTCAAGACGGCTATGTTTCCGTCACTCCGCTGCACTTGGACCTTACCAACTACAAGCTCCTTGAGGAGATCCGCGCGTGGGATCTAACCCTTTGATTTGTTCGGCTGGTGGCATCAGCCGCATCGCACTTCTGAGCGGGGATGAGACATGGGTGCCGGTCCACTAGACGACACCCGTTTCGTCGGGTACCGTCGCAAGCTGATCGAGGATATTCGCGCGCGTGGCATCGACGACCTCGAAACACTCCAATATTTCGACAGAGTCCCGCGGCACCTGTTCTTGCCAGAGGGTGTCCGGCCTCGCGCCTATGAGGATGCGCCCATTCCGATTGGCTTCGGGCAGACGGCGTCGCAGCCTTCGCTGCAGGCGTACTACCTGTCACTCCTGCAGCCGCAGCGCACTGAAAAAGTGCTTGAGATTGGGACCGGGAGCGGATTTTTGACGGCGCTCCTGGCTCTGTGTTCGGACCGCGTCTATTCCGTGGAGCGCGTGCGGGAGCTGTCGGTGCGGGCGCGCGTTGCGCTCGATGCGATGGCGGTCCAGAACGTCGCCCTCATGGTCGGTGACGGGACGATCGGTTGGAAGAAGTACCAGCCCTTCAATGTCATCGTAGTATCGGCTGGTGGGCCGTCGATTCCTTCGGCTTTGGTCGACCAGCTGGCCGACGGCGGTCGCATGCTGATTCCGGTTGGAGGGCGCGACTCTCAGGAATTGGTGCACGTACGCAAGACGGGGTTCTTAGTCACGGAAGATGTGGTCAAGGATGACGTCACGTTCGTGCCGCTGCTCGGGCAGTTCGCGTGGAAGGCAGAGGGCGGATGAGCGAAGCGAAGGCGCGCCCCGGACCGGTCAGGCGACTCTATGACTGGGTCCTTCACTGGGCTGAGACACCCTACGGCGGCCTGGCGCTCTTCGTGTTGGCCATGGCTGAATCGTCGTTCTTTCCGATTCCGCCCGACCCGCTGCTGATCGCACTCTGCCTGGGCATGGCCACGAAGTCCATGCGATTCGCCGCGATCGCGACGGCAGCGTCGGTGGTTGGAGGGGTGATCGGCTACGGGATCGGGGCAGGAGCGTGGCAGCTGTTGGAGCCCTACTTCTTCCAGTACGTACCGGGGGTCAGCCAAGCAGCGTTCGACAGGGTCCAGACGTTGTACGACCGCTGGGACTTCTGGGCGATCTTTTTTGCTGGCCTCACGCCCATTCCGTACAAGGTGTTCACGATCACCGCCGGAATTTTCTCGATAAATTTCTGGATCTTTCTTGTCGCTTCGGTGCTGAGCCGCGGGCTGCGCTTCTTTTTACTCGCTGCCCTGATCTACAAGTTCGGTAAGCCGATCGCCGGCTTCATTGACAGGTACTTCAACGCGCTTGTGACCGTGTTTGCCATCCTGCTCATCGGCGGCTTTGTCCTGATCGAATTCGTACTCTAGTTGGGGAACGGAGCGGCGTTTCGGGGCCGTTGGAGGGGTGAGACGCGGATGGCCGGGACGCGCCATTTGTTTCCGCTGCCTCGACCTCCGTATGTTCGACGCGTAGAATGGAGTTGAGCGCCACACCCCCGATTGGAGTCGCGACGCATGAGCGACGAGAACAAAAGAACCCGTCTTCCTCAGTTGCGTTGGTGAGCGTCGGTGGGTAACGACGCAGTTTTTGGCACAGTTTGGGATCGAACCGTGAGAGAGTGTTTCTCGACCCTCCAGAGCGAAGGCCCTTCTTGGGATTCGCCCCTACATCATGGGACAGCTTCCGGTGAACTACGCGTCCCGCTAAGGTGTGCCGAGACCTACACTCCGCGGTGGGCGAACTCTCCGCTGCGGGACACCCCTGAGAGACCACGAGGTATGTACGCCTTCCGCTTCGTCTCGGCGCTCCTATTGGCCGCCGGGCCCCTGGCTTCGGCTGCCCAGGAGCCAACGACCCGTCAGCTGAACCTCCTCGGCTGGCAGGAGTTTGCGGAGATCATGGAGAGGGGTGAGATCGAGACGGTGCTCATCCCCACCGGCACGCTGGAACCCCATGGCGTACTCCCCAACGGTTCTGACAACCTGGCTCCACAGGCGATGGCGGCCGAACTGGCGCCGCGCCTGAACGCGCTGGTGGCGCCGACCCTGAACTACGGCTTCACCGGCAGCTTCGCCGCCTTCCCTGGCAACCTCTCCATTTCCGAAGCGACGTACGAGGCGTTCGTCGAAGAGATCTTCGAGGGTCTGGCTGGAAACGGCTTCCTGAACATCATCGTGATCAACGGCCACGGGGGAGGGCAGACGGCCGTGTTGAGTCGCGTGGCGGAACGGATTTCGGGGGAGCACCGGGTGAGGACGCTGGTCTCGAACTGGTGGTCCGCCACGAGCGACATCACGTTCGATGTGTTCGGTGAGGACGGAGGGCACGCCGGCAACAACGAGTCGGCGTACATCCAGGCGATCGCGCCCGAACACGTGCACCCGGAGCGGTACTCCGCCGACATGGCAGAGGCTCGTATGGGCGGGATCAACGCCTATCCTTTCCCGTCCTCGATCGTCCTGTATCAGGCCGGGCAGGGGTACCCGGACTTCGATTCGGCCGATGCCGCCGAATACTTCCGCCGGGTGAACGACCGTATGGGCGACCTCATCGCTGACCACATTCGACGCTGGGATCTGGCGGGCATCTACCGCGACCGGTGAAGCCGAATCCAACCCAGGGTGCCCCATTCCAACAGTTGGTGGGCGTCGGCCAGCGTCGAAAATGCTGGGTTTCTGCGTCAGTTGGGTCGGTGGGTAACGGCGGAGTTCTTGGCACAGGTTGCCGTGATTCGCGGATCGAGGGTGTGAGGCGCATTTTTCCCGCATGACACCATCGGATCCGGTCCCCCGTCTGAACGCAGCCCTCGAAGGCCGGTACAGCATCGAGCGATCGGAGGCGTTCAGGACCTACCCGAGCCTGAGATGCGACGAATCGCTGCTCCTCAATCCGGCAGGGCGAACGCTACGTACGTCCCACCGCTCGGGGCGCCGTTCTTCCCGCCGCCGCACGCGATCACGATGTACTGCTTTCCATTCACCATGTACATGGACGGCGTGGCATTGCCCGCGGCCGGTAGTGCCGCCTCCCAAAGCAGGTCACCCGTGAGCTTGTCGAACGCGCGGATCCGGTCGTCGTAGGTCGTGGCGGCAATGATCAGCAGCCCGTTCTGAGTGACGATCGGGCCGCCGTAGCTGTCGGTGCCGGTGCCCGTCTGGCCCATGGCCGTGAGCGCGGGATACTCGCCGAACGGGATGGACCAACGAATGGTCCCTTCATTGAGGTCGATGGCGTTGAGCGTTCCCCACGGGGGCTTGATACCCGGATACCCCTCGTGGTCGAGGAAGATGTCGAAGAGCGCCGTGCGGTAGGGGAGGTCGTAGGGTGTCTCTCCTACCTCGGCAGCCGACGCGTCGACACCCGTCTCCAGATACGTGACGAGGTCGTTGATCGTGCCTCCGCCCATCGCTGCGCCGAAGGCGGGCATGAGGCCCGTTCCCCCGCGCACGAGTGCCACCACGTCGTCGCGTGACATCCGCTCGAAGATCCCCGTCAGGGTTGGGGCGGTTGCGGTCCCCTCCTGGTCTTCCCCGTGGCAGCTGGCGCAGTTCGCCGCGTACAGGGATTCGTCGCTGTGCGGCACGAGCTTGAGCAGCCACGCCATCTCGTTGGAATTTATGTAGAGGAGGCCGGTCTCCGGATCGAATCCCGCCCCGCCCCATTCGGCGCCGCCGTCCACGCCCGGAAAGATGATGGTCCCGCTGGTGTCAGGCGCTGAAAAAGGGTCTGCTGTGCTGAACGCGTTGAAGGTCGCCAGGGCCGACGCGTGTGCCTCGGGAGTGCGGTCGGTTAGCCCCTCCACGGTGAGGCTCTGGCGGGCGAAGGGGGGTGGCAGGACCGGAAACGGTTGGCTCTCGGCCATACGTTCTCCGGCCAGTCCGCCACCCGGCATGGTCCGCTCTTCGATGGGGAAGAGCGGCGTACCGTCGGCGCGGTCGAACAGGAAAACGTGGCCCGTCTTGGTGATCTGGGCGACGGCGTCTACAGACGTGCCGTCACGGTCGACGGTGACCAGTGTCGGTGGAGCAGGGAAGTCGCGATCCCACATGTCGTGACGAAGCCCCTGGAAGTGCCAGATCCGTTCACCGGTCCGTGCGTCCAGGGCGAGCACCGTATTCGCGAAGAGGTTGTCGCCGAGGCGATTGGCGCCGTAGAAGTCGTACGAGGCCGATCCAGTCGCGGCGAACACCATCGCGCGACCCGGATCGAGCGTGACGCCACTCCATGCGTTCGCCCCTCCGGCGATCTCCCACGCGTCCGGAGGCCAGGTCTCGTACCCAAACTCGCCGGGGTGCGGGATGGTGTGGAAGCTCCAGCGCAGCGCACCTGTCTCCACGTCGTACGCGCGGATGTCGCCAGGCGAACTGGGCAGCGACTCGGGCACGGAGCTGCCGATGATGAACAGGTCCTCGAACACGACTCCGGGCGAACTCGCGCTCACCGAGAGCCCCTCCGCGGGCCGACCCAGCCCCTCTCGCAGATCGACCCAGCCGCCGTCGCCGAACGTCGGAATCGGCTCGCCGGTACGGCGGTCGAGGGCGTAGAGACGATTGCGGTAGTTGAAGAGGACCCGGTCGCCGGTGACCGTGACCCCCCGATGGCGGATGCGGGACGTGGCGCGTTCGCCCGCGTTCGGGTCGAAGCGCCACAGCTGCTCGCCGGTCGCAGCATCCAGTGCGAACACCTGTAGCCGGGGTGTCGTCGCGTAGAGGATCCCGTCGATGACGATCGGGTTCGCCTGCATCTCCGAGCCTTCGAATGCGTCGCCGGTGTCGAACGTCCATGCCACTTCGAGCTGCGCCACGTTCGCGGGAGAGATCTGACTGAGAGTCGTGAAGTGTGTGTTGTCGGTGTTGCCGCCGTACACCGGCCAGTCCTCCGGATGAGTAGCGGTGCCCGGCTGGGCACAGCCGGCGACCGCCGCGAGCAGGATCAGGAGGAGCGGGCGGTTCGGGCGGTTCGGGTCGGGCATGGGGTGGCTCGCCGGGGAGGAAGGAAGCGCGCTGAAGATAGCGATGGGGCCAAGCACGGTCGAGCCGTCCCACTCTCTTGGGGCCATGGCATGGACGGCAACACGGGAAGCGATCGACCTCAATCATGAGTCCTCCACGCCAGAGGCGTTGGTGCATGGCTCTGAAGTCACGACGGATCCCCCGTAACCCCGGCCGGGGGCTCACCCGACTCGATAGCTGTCGGGCATCCCGAGACGGGTCATCGTGTTGAGGATCTTGCTCGCCAGCTCGACCTCGGCGCGTTGCCCTGCAAAGGTTCGACTTCGCATGGTTCGACCGATGATCGTCTTGTATCGATACATGGTGTTCTCGACCAAGCTGCGCCTGCTGTAGCCTGAGCTCTTGTGCCATGTGCGCCGACCGAGTTCTCGGATGGAGCGAATATTGCGGTTCCTCTCCTTCAAGGCGGTCGAGGGTCGCGGACTTGGTTGCGTTTTCCGACCGGGTGGAATGAGCACCCTCACCGCTCGTCCTTCGCCCTGTTCGTGAGCGGCTTCGTAGACGGCGTGGGTATCGTAAGCGCTATCTGCCGAGAACGAGGCGAGAGGCTGATCGATCTGATGTAGCAGGGCAGGGACCTGGGTACAGTCATGAGTCCGGCGAGTGGTTAGATCCAAAGCGAGGATCTCGCCTGAATCCGCATCGACCGCGAGGTGGAGCTTCCTCCAGGCCCTATTCCTGGGCGGGTTCTGCATGTGACCGACGTGAATCCTGAGACCCGTACTATCGATGAGTAGATGGATCGGTCGATCTGTGGCGAGCCGGCCAAGGCCAGTGATACGGAGCGACTTGAGTCGCCGAGACAGCGTGGTGTGATCCGGGATCGGGAGGTCGAGCTCGAGCAGGTTGGCGAGAGAACGCAGGAAGCCCTCGGTCTGGCGAAGCGGAAGGTGGAAGACCATCCGGATCGTCAACGCGGCCTCGATCGCGATGTCCGCATATCTGCGCTGACCGCCTGGCTTGCCGCTGGCCGGAGCTCGCCAAGCATCGAGTGCAGTATCAGAAAGCGAGACAGTCAGGTCCCCACGCTTCTGAAGAGCGACCTCATACTCAGACCAATTCCGCACCGGATATTGAGACTTCGCGTGCTTGTACTGGCTGCGCTTCGGGTACTTCACGGGTGCTGACTCCAGATCACGGGCTTCAATTCACGGTGAACCTAGATCAGGAGCCATGCACCAACGCCTCTTTTCCGAGCGGCGACAGACCGATCCCCCGGTCGGCATGCCACCGATTCTCGACCGAGGGATCTCGCTGAAGGTCACGCGACTTGTCCAGTTCTGACCGCGAAGGTTAGCGGATACGCGCCCCGTTCACGGGCCCTCCGTGAAAGAACGCCCCGGGGGTCATTACGCCGCCCTGCTTGAAGATCATGCCGTCTTTCAACACAAATTGAACGTCACGCAGCGCGTCTATGTCCTCTAGGGGGTTTCCCGACACCGCAATCAAGTCTGCGATCATCCCAGAGCGAATGGGCCCGCGGGTGTCTTGGGTTTCACTGACTTTGTATCCCGTGATCGTCATTGCACGAAGGATGTCGGCGGTGGGGATCCCAGCGGCCTTCCACGTCTCGATAAACTCAATGGCGACTTCGCCTCGGGTCCATCCAGGCACGTAGTAGTCTGCGTCCGTCGAGAACGTTATTGGCACTCCATTGTCGTGGGCGTTCTTGAGGCCCGCGACGGTGCGCTCATATCTCTGTTCGGTGGTATGTCCTGTGAGCGTAAGGGGGGTCTCTGTTCCCGCTCGAAAGATCCCCTTCTGAGCCATTGCCTTGTGCATCTCGTCGTCGAGCCCGCTGTCGTGGGCGATCGACCAAATGCCGGCTTCGATTGCGCGCTCGGCTCCTTCTCGCGTTTGCACGTGGCCCTCGACCTTGAGCCCCGCTTTGGCGGCCTCTGTAATGAACAGCTGGATCTCGTCGGTCGTATATCCCCACGGCTTGCAGTCAACGCAAATCTTGATGACAGTGGCCCCGTAGAGGGCGTTCTGGCGGACGGCCTTGATGATCTCGTCGTGCGTGTCCGCGTCCAGGTACTCGGGATAGACGATGTTGCGTCCCACGCCCATTTCCGGAGTGGGCCAGAACTGCCCGCCCATGCCCCCGATGATGATGCCTGAGTTGATGATCGTGGGCCCGGGAAGCCAGCCCTGTTCAATGGCAATACGCAGCGCACTGTCTGCATAGTCGCCGTTGTTGCCCATGTCGCGCACGATGGTGAAGCCCGATGAGAGCATCTGCATGCCATTGGACGCCGCCTGAATGGCGCGCAGCGGCGTAGACTCCAACACGTAAGTCAGGTAGTAGATGTTGCTCTCGGGGTCTTCCTTGTAGGTCAGTGCCAGGTGGTTGTGTGCGTCGACAAGGCCCGGTAGAACGGTGAGTTCGGACAAGTCGATCACCTCGGCGCCTCGGGGAATCGACACGTTGGGACCGATGGCTCCGAAACGGCCATCTTCGACAAGAATGATGGCGTTGGTGGTGACCGTCCCCGTTTCGGGATCGATCAGCTGCCCGGCGCGGATGGCAATGACTTGGGCTGCGGCAGTTGCTTGGGCCGCGGCGCTCGCCGCTCCTAGCACGCAAACAAGAACGAGCAGTAGAGCGGACATCACACTTCGCTTCATGCGTACCCCTGAATCTTGCCGTGCACCGTCCGGCGCAGAAGCGCCATGCGACCACGAACCCCGATCCGAGAAGAGCGGTCTCGCTGGAAGATCTGTCAAGCCAACTGAAGATGTCATGCGTGCCCTCGGGCTTGCTGGTCGCACGTGTTGGCCTTCATCATTCTCTCCCCGACCGCCTCGGTCCGGGTCGTCATCGCTGTCTTGGAGCTATCTATGATACGCATCGCCCATCTCGCCCTCATGTGGGTTTCCCTGGGGTCCATCGCCGCGTGTGCGGTAGAGCCCGCTCCGCCGTCTGACTTCACGGTCACGGAATCCTCCATTCCGGAGCTTCAAGAATTGATGGCGTCGGGAGCGTTGACCTCGCGTGAGTTGGTGGTGCACTACCTCACCCGGATCGCTGTGTACGAGGACAGGCTGAACGCTGCCGTGTTCGTGAACCCGAACGCAATCGCGGAGGCCGAGGCATTGGATGCCGAGCGGGCCGCGGGTAAGGTGCGGGGGCCACTCCACGGAATTCCCGTTGCCCTTAAGGACAACATCCAGACTACCCACCTCCCCACTACCGGAGGTGCGCTGGCGTTTGCGGACTATGTGCCGCCCTTTGAAGCCACCGTCACCCGCAATTTGCGCGACGCCGGCGCCATCATCATCGCAAAGGCCGGCCTGACCGAATTCGCCAACTTCATGGCGGGTTCACCCAACCAAATGCCCGGCAACTACAACGCACTCACAGGCTTCGGCTTCAACCCCTACGACCCAAGGCGGGATCCGCGACCGGGTCGCTTCGACGGTCGTCCGGTGCTGAATACGGGTGGATCAAGTTCGGGAATCGGGACCGCAGCGAGTTTTTGGCAGGGCAACGTCGGCACGGACACTGGCGGATCAATCATCAGCCCCGCAAACGCCACCATGCTGGTTGGTATTCGGCCCACATTGGGTCGACTCAGCCGGTGGGGAATCGCGCCGGTTACGCTCGACCACGACATGGCGGGGCCCATGACGCGCTCCGTGGCCGATGCGGCCGTGATGCTGGGCGCAATGGAGAGTGCTGAAGCAGATCCCAACGATCCGGCCACCGGTGTGTGCGCACCTCCGCCCGGTCGCGACTACACTCCGCACCTTGTTGCGGACGGACTGCTCGGCGCCCGCATCGGTGTTCCGCGCGCGTATTACCACGATGCGATCACTGTAGCCGGTCGGTCGCTGGGCGGCCTGAATGCGGACGGCGCCGCACTCATGGCTCAGGCCATCGCTGCGTTGGAGGCTGCGGGTGCCGTCATTGTTGATCCCGCTGACGTGCCCAGCTTCCTCGATCCCGATCCTCAGAACAACTTTGCCGCCTGGGATATTTGCGTTGAAGGCGAGCAGGCCAAAGGGGCGGATCAGGAGTGTACCATCAACTTTAAGTACGGGATGAAGCGCGACTTCAACGACTGGTTGGAGGGCCTAGGGGATTCCGCGCCGGTGAAAACGCTCACGGAACTGCGCGAGTGGAATCTGGCCCACCGCGAGGCCGGCTCGATGAAGTACGAGCAGTCGCGCTTCGACATCTCGGACGAGATGGACCTAGAAGGTGATCGCGCCCGCAACGAGGTCGATATGGCCAAGGATGTGCTCCTCAGTCGCACCCGCGGAATCGATGCCGTTCTTGAAGAGCACAACCTCGATGCGATCCTCACACCCTCCAGCATGGGCGCCGGACTCGCCGCTCGGGCCGGAACGCCTATCATTGTGGTGCCGTTCGGGTTTGTGTCGAGAGCGGGCGATTCGTCGTTTCCCGAAGGATTCGACCCTAACCCAGCACCCTTCGGCGTGGGCTTCAACGGCGCGGCTTGTAGCGAGCCCCGCCTGATCGAGCTCGCCTATGCGTTCGAACAAGCCACACGAGGGAGGGTGCCACCACCGTTGTTTCCGTGACTATGGCGAGTCAATCGGCCCAAGGGCACAGGTGGCGTTGATACTGGGCGGTCTACGACATCATGGGGTCGCTTCTACCTAGGGATTCCAACGATATTCCGGTGACTAGGATGCGATGAGCCCCCACCCCCAGGGACGATTCATGCGACTATTTTCCGTTGTGATTCCCTGTTTTGCCTTCGCGCTTCCGCTTTCCTCGGATCTGGAAGCACAGGACATGCCGCCCGCCTCGATCGAGATTCCGCCGCCAGGTGAGATCCAGGAGTTGGTTGTCCGTGACGGATCGCGGTCGTCCGTGCCGGAATCGTCCCAGTCAGTGTTCGAGAAGTGGGTCAGTCCCATATACCGGACGCCGGCCCGGTAAAACGCGCGCAGAGCCCGGCGTTGGTGCATGGCTCTCGGTTTTAGATTTCGAAGTGACATGAAGTCATAGCCCCCGGAGCCGCCGACGATGAAGTATCCGAAGCGAAGCCAGTGCAAGCATGCGAAGTCTCAGTATCGGGTCCGCAACTAGCCTGCGTACGAGGCTGGCCTGAAGAAGCGTGGTGATCTGACTGTCTGGCTTTCGGACGAAGCGCTCGATGCGTGGCACGAGACACCCAGCGGCAAACCAGGCGGCCAGCGTACCTATGCGGACATCGCAATCGAGGCCGCGCTGACGATCCGCATGGTCTTACATCTTCCGCTTCGCCAGACCGAGGGTTTCCTCCGTGGCCTGGCAGAGCTACTCGAGATCGATCTCCCGATCCCCGATCACACGACGCTGTCTCGGCGTCTGAAGCGGCTTCGTGACAGTCCGTTTCGCAGGCTCCCGACGGGTCGACCGATCCATCTACTCATCGACAGTACGGGGCTCAGGATTCACGTCGGGCATGTCCAAGAGCCCCCCCAGTACAGGGCTTGGCGCAAACTTCACCTCGCGGTGGATGCCGGTACAGGTGAGATCGTCGGGTCGGATCTGACCCCTTGGTCGAAGTATGCGAAGCCCGAGCCTCGATGGACAACAAGTTGAGGTGAGGTTGGCGAGCAGGATTCTCAATACGATGACCCACCTCGGCATGCCCGACAGTTGCCGCGTCGCGTGACCTTCGCTCGGGGGAAGGGGGATCTGTCCACGGGATGGAGCCATGCAACAACGCCAAGAGAGGCCGCCAACGCGGGTTTGAGCCGACGAGCCAGAAAGGCTGTCGAAGACCCGCCAGGACAGACCGAGGAGCCACCACACCT
>ERZ890510.1027-NODE-1027-length-19753-cov-7.844857_pt1 | contig 19753 bp, 13 predicted proteins | sample MGYA00521265_ERZ890510 | MGnify/ENA primary metagenome ERZ890510 (study PRJEB32303, sample SAMEA104408624) | aquatic metagenome | biome: Brackish water; feature: Chemocline; material: water | place: Baltic Sea | collected 2014-10-26T21:54:00 | depth 110 m ...
TAAAGTTAATGAATATATTTGAAAAATTTATTTCAACTGTTATATTATATTTGTAATTTAATTAATTGAATTAATAGGTAGTAAATTGACTAATTTTTGTCCTGAATGGATTTTTAGTATATCTTGCGCACAAACGGCAAATATCTTTCTAGCTAGTAACAACTCAATGCCTGCCATAGCTAAAAATTTTTCGTCTGGATTATCTGAAAAATATAATGAAGTCAAATTTGAAGAAATAATTGATGTAGCAGAAAACATGCTTCAATTTTTATCTGAAATTAAAGCTGGTGAAGATGCTGTAAATTATCTAATTGATTATATTCACTACAGAACTAAATTTCAAGCAAGTGGAAGCGAAAGAAAGCTATCTGGGATGTTTTCTTCAGCGTTTGATGGAGAAAAAACAAAAGATTATAACCCAAAGATAACATTTAAGATTTTTAAAGCAACAATATTTAGTATTAGAAATGATGCTATACCAAAAGCTTCACCAGGTTGGGTAATTACTGATGAGCCAGATATAGATTGGCTAGGAGAACTTTTTATAAAAGAAATCGATCTATTTTAATTGTTTAAAATTTATCTTAAATAATCAAACAAGTTTAACTGAGATATTTTAACAAACGACTGTTGACTTGCTTGCATTGAAGTTAACATACTCTGCATATTAGTTACTAGCGTAGCTAAATCAGCGTCATTTAGATCACTAACATCTTTTTCAATAGCGGTCCTTCTATCAACTAACAAGTCATTTTGCCTTAATAACGAATTAGTTCGAGCGCCAACAGATCCTCTGTTATTAGAAATATGAACTTGTGTAGAAAATATATTATCAATTTGTTTAGATGGTAGTTGATTATTATCAAATAATTTTTGGATGTTACCTAAACTATTTCCAGCACCATCCTTAGGCTGAACAGTAAAAAATGAAGTAGGTTCTTTTTGTGCTGAATTAATTCCAAAAACTGCTAAATTTTTTATCTCAATTGATCCATTAGCTGAATCAGTAAGATTAATTGTTATTCCATCTGCATTAATTGCAGCTGTTATCCCAGTAGTACCAGAACTTAAGTTAATTTGCCTTACAAATTCAGATGGATCCTCACCAGTAATTTCAGTTGTAATAGTAGCGCTACCAAGATTACCAGAAAGATCAAAAGTCCATTCACCTGGATTGTTATTTTGAAAAGTCAGATCAGCATTTCCTGTTGCTTTAAGAGCTTCAACTCCACTGGAAGCCGTTCTTATAGAGTTACTTATATCTTCTAACATTAGAAAAATAGAAACATTTTCTCCTGATGAGTTTTTAACAGCTTGGAATAAAGTCCCACCATCTATCGAGGTTTCCATAACACGTGTTTCAGAAATAGCTAGAGATGATAGACCTCTATCTCCTTTATAACTAATTTTACCCGAAAGGTCTTCAACAAAAGGCATAGTGTTTGTTTTGTATCCACTAAAAAGATAACTACCATTGCTATCTTGAGAATTAGCTAAACCTAAAATTTCTTTTTTCATCTGGTCAACTTCAAGAGCTATTGCCTCTCTATCAGATGCACCTAGTGTATCACTTGAAGCTTGAATAACTAACTCTTGAGCTCTAATCATAGTATTAGACAAATTTTCTAAACTTTTATCTAATAAAGTTAATTTACCTGTCGCTGAGTTTACATTTCTCTCAAACTGTTCAATTTGACTTTTAACCACATTTAAACCAGATAACTCAACTGAACCAACTGGATCATCGGAAGCTCGTAAAATATTTTGACCTGAAGATATTTTATCTTGAATATTCTGAAGATCTTCAGTTGTTGAAGAAAACTGTTTCAATTGTTGTTGATTAAATAATTTTGAACTTATCTGCATATACTAAACCATTTTAAATGTTTTAAACAACTTCTATAAGAGATTGAAATAACTCTTTAGCTGTTTGCAAAATTCGTGCCGAAGCCTGATAAGCTTGTTGAAACTGCAATAAATTAGCCGCCTCTTCATCTAAATTAACTCCTGAAAATTCACTTTGAATTGCTTCTGACGCATCAAGACTACTTGAAGCTGAAGAGAGAGATAATTTATTAGCTTGAACGTTTGATCCTATTTTAGCGACAGTAGTACTAAATATTTCTTGAAAGTTTCCTTTTTTATTTCCTGATTTATCTTCACTCTGTAGGTTTATCATATTAAGGATATTCCTATTGTCACCTAATCCGTCAGAGTTACTTGAAAACTCAAAAGAATTATTTACAATTGTATCTTCTGAAAATTGAAACCTTGAATTATTTACTTCAAATACCCTATTAGAATCTAGAATTCTTGAAGCAATTGAATGTCCAGATTTCTTGTCAAAAATTTCTATTTTATTTTTATTTGTAGCATCAACTGTTATAGTTAACTCAGGGTTAATCATATCATTAACATTATCATTAACCGGATTTAGATCAAATTCCGAACTTATCTTCCTGGCTCCACTTCCCATAAGAATAGTAATTAAGTCCTCTGGAGGAAGGTTTTTAATACTCAATTTTTCTGCAACTGAGTTTTGAATTGAACCATTTGGAACATCTAACTTTACTGGATTTCCTGAAAATGAAGATAGCTTTAAACCTTTACTATCAATTGTCATTCGAGTTTCTTGCGTCTTAATTCCATATAGATTACTAGCATTAGGGTTACTATCAATCTTAAAGTCAACGGCATCAATAGTGTGGCTAATAGATAGTCTTCCTACCATTTTAGTTCCTATTTTTATTGAACTAGCTGACGCTAATGAAGGCGTAATAGTGTCAATTTGTGTAAAGACTTTCTCTCCAACTATAGTGCTCCCTACAGCTTCTTCTATTACTTCAGTCTGAGCATTACCAAATTGATCCAGTCCAACTATGGTAATTCTATTTAAAGGTGTTGATCCATCAGAAATAAGAGTTATAACCGATGGCTCAAAAGCTACAGAGGTTGCCTTTGTTCCTACTTTTATTGTGCTAGCTGAATTATTATTTGCTGATATAGATAATAATTCTTTGAAAGAAGTTGTTCCATAAGCCGTTGATCCACTGACTCCAGTGACACTCTCAGTAGCATAATTCCCGTCAGTATCATAGCCTGTAATAGTAAAAGAGTTACTAGTTTCGTCACCTGCACAATAGATAGAAATCACTCCATTTAAAGCTTTTGAAGATTTCAAAGCTCCATCTAAAATTAAGTTACCAGAAACTAAAGAATTACTAGTAAAAAGACTGTCATCATCAGTCGTAGATAGAATTCCATTCGGGGTTAAAGGAGTATTAGCAGTAGCTGTTCCTGTATAAAGTGCGTCATCATCTGTTATTCCTGATGTTTCATTCCAAGACAAGGTAAGTCCAGTTGGATCTGAAGCACTAGCAGCCGACCCCTGACTATTATAGAAAACAGGCAAATTACTACTATTAAACTTTATTGAGTAATTGGTTGCAACTGTGCCCTCAGTCACTGTTATTCCAATAGCAGGATCAGATGTTGTTGGCTGAACAACGTAATTTCCCAATATTGTTGTTGTTCCTTGACTTAAACCAAAAACAGAAGCGCTTTGCGCATTACTTGTATTAGAGACTAGTTTAAATTGAGCTCCTTCAATTGTTCCTTCAGCAGTTGCAATTAATTCATATCCAGGTGAAGTTCCAATTTCTACGTTGCCACTAGTGCTTGAAGAAGGCGTTATTGATGTAATTGTCTTAAACAAACCATTTGTTGAAACTGTCTTACCTAAAGAAGGTCCATAAACTGTTTCAGTTTTAGATAATCCATCTGTGTCAATTCCTACAATTACAAAGGTATTTGTACTTTCATCATTTGCTGCAGTAATAGAAACTCTTGTTCCTGATGTTGTTCCAAAAGCTGGCGTAGTTCCTACATTTATTGAAGTGGCGGCTGCGTCTGATGCTATTTGTGTAACTGTTTTGAAAAACTTAGTGCCCTCAACTGAATTTGCATTCACACCAGTTATAGTTTCCGTTTGAGCAACTCCATCTACATCTGTTCCAGTGATAGTAAAAGTAACTGTCTCATTATCAACTGAACTTGAAATAGTTATTACTGAAGATAAACTAGATGAAGCAATAGTTGACAAAGCTCCATCAATAGTGAAATTACCAGAACTACCTAACGTTTCTGCATCGACTAAACCGTCAGTGTCACTGGCAACAGAGTTTAAACCATTTATTATTAACGCAGTTGATGCAGTTCCTGTTTGTGATGTAGAAATTAAATTTATATTACTTTCAGAAGTTCCATTAAAACGAGCCTTAACCCTATTATTTTCAGGACCATCAACGACTAATTCACCTGAAACCATTTTTAGTTTGTAGACTTGATCTTCAAAACTTAGGTCTATACCTTGGCCATCTAGAGGCAATGAATTTAACACTATTCCTTTTAATTGAGATGTAGGAGTTCCAATTCTTAATGCAGTTAATAATGCAGTGGATATTTCCTGTTCACTATCAATACCTAAGGAATTTGCATCTATCGTCGCATTCCAATTGCCATCTGCACCTTTGGTACCAATTGTAATAGAACCATTACTTGTTCCCGAACTATTAATCGAAGTAATAGTTTTAAATATATTTGTACTAGTTACTATTCCTCCATTAGAGCCAAGTATAGTTTCTGTTACTACTTCATTATTTAAATCTAAACCTGCTATTACAAAGCTTGTCCCTGTAGTATCTTGAGTACTAGCTATTTCAATTTGAGCACCAAGGTAATTAGAAGAAGACAAAACTCCATCCAAAGCAATAGACCCAGATGAAAAAGTTGTTGATTCAACTAAGCTATCATTGTCATTAATGTCGTTATAACCTATTGTACCTATAGCAATATTACCGCTTGCCGTAACTGAAGATGTGATAGAAGATATAGTTGTAAACGCTGTTGATCCAAATGCTGTACTTGAAGAACCTACACCAGTAATTGCTTCGGTTATAGTTACTCCGTTTTGATTTGTTCCTGTAATAGTAAATGTGTTACCTGTCTCATCAACTGAACAATAAACGCTTACTACTGCATTTAAATCATTGGCATCTTTTAGTGCACCATTAAGAGAAATGGTGGTAGATCCTGGAGTATTAGACGTATACAAACTATCGTCATCATTAACATACATTTTATAATCTTGCTGGTTAATGTCTAATCCATATTTTGATAACCCTACTGTTGCTTTTTTCCCATCTAAAGAACCCACGCTATTATCTAGATCTTGAAAAACCTCAGGCTTGATAACTATAGTTTCACCTGTTTTACTTCTATCTACGTTCATATATCCATTAACAAATGAGTTAGATGAGGAAGAGTTAACTACCCCACTATCTATCTGCGTAGAAAAGGTGTCACTAGATACAAATTTTAATTCACCCTTTATATGAGCAGAAATTTTTTTGGTATTACTTATGTCTATTAAAATTTTATCGTCTAGTGATATAAATTCGTCACTAAGTGTCTCCATATAAAAGTCAGATGGTGCGGTAATACTAGTTAGACTAATGTCATACCCATCTTTTGAATTTATTATTATTTTTTTAAAGTCACTAGTTACAACCGCTTCTAAACCTGTTTGGGATGTATATTGATTAATTTGTTTTGCAAGCGCCGATATATCGCTTGAATCAATACTTGCGTTTATTAAAACCGCGTCTGCATTTTTACCTTTTAAATTAAACGTTACTGATCCACTAACATCGTCATCAAAAGGTCCAAGCATTACATTCGTGCTAGCCGTTACATTAACACCTGTTCCAGCTAAATCAGTTTTAAGTTTATTAGCTAAATAATTAGCTGAAGTACTTACAGGAACGGTAGTGGTTTTTGTTATGCTATCGTTATTCTCAATATTCAAAGAATAACCAATTGCTTCCGTACCAATTATTACATTTCCTACAGAATTGTTATCAACGCTTATACTTTCAACCTCGCTAAAGATCAAACTGCCTGTTACTGTTGTAATATTTCCACCAGTAATTGTTTCAGTCTGATAAAGACCATCTAAATCATAACCATTAACAGTAAAAGTTTGACTGGACTCATTACTTGCACAGGCAATTGATATATATGAGTCTAAATCTGAAGAAAATTCTTTTAATCCATCAAGAGTTATAGTTCCACTTGTTACTGCTTGAGATGTTAATAAAGCGTCCATATCTGTGCTTTGTTCATTATAACTTATACTTGAACCAAAACTTTTAACGAAATCTCCGTTTGCTGTTTTTCTTGTTAAAGACATATCTCTATAATTATTATTTAAATAGTCATTTCTATATTCCGCATTTTCTAAAAAACCATTTTCTGTTTTTAATAAAGAACTAATTTCGCTTGAATTTAATGCGGTTCCTGAAACGTGTCTTCCATCTCTTGTAAAAATTTGAATATTACTTGCTGAAGCTGAAGAAGCGCTAATATTAGATACGGAAGGTGAAAAAGAATTTCCTTTTGATAAAATAGATGAAGTGGAAATGTCAGATAAAGAAGATGCAATAGTTAAGTAACCGTTAGAACCAGTTGCAAACAAACCATATTCTTTAAAACTATGCTGGCTTTTACCATCTAGCATTAGACCTGAATTCAATAAATCAGCAAACTCTTTAACCGTTTTAATACCATCACCTGGATCTGACGCATTTGAACTAATATTAATAGTGTTTGCGTCAGCTAGTGTAATATTAAAAGAAGCAAACCCTTTTATATCTGCATCTGAAATAGTAAACATTGCTGATGACTGACTACCTAACGAACTTAAATTTATTGAATTAGTGTTAGATGGTATTGTTGTAATTGGGCCATCTTTTAAAAATGATGTGGCTATTAGAGGATTTGTAGATGAGGTAAATACATCTTGAATTTTTGTTGGAAAATTAATTTCTTTTTCTTCTACTGCACCTAATAAATTTAAATTTACATCACCAATATTATTAGAGTTTTTAGAAATTAAGTTTTTCGAAGCAGCTGCAAAATCTTCTGGGTTTTTTAAATTAAATTTCATCGCTCCTGATTTTGATGTTGACGGTGATATATCAAAACCATCTCCATCTTGAGGGGTGCCATTAACTATCACTTGGTAACCATTTAAATCAATTTTATTTCCATAACTGTATGAAATACCTTTTGAATCTCTTACTTCCCAATTTGAATTAAGATTTGAATACTTAACTATAATACGTTCTTGTACAATTTTATCAGGAGCACCTTCTATTACGTTAAAAGTAAGCAATGATTTATTATTATCATTTGCTTTTGGAGACATGGAATTAATTGAAAACATTGATTTTCCAACACTACCATTTAGATCAATCCCTAAATTTTGAATTTCGTTCATTTCTGAAGTTATCTTTTCAGCAATATTATCAATTTCTGTTTTAACCGAATCAATAAGGTTATAGAATTGAGTAATTCCAGATAATATACCAGACGAAAAATTGCCCGGAACTTTAGTACCATTTTTATTAATAACTATTGAAATATTATTCTCAGTAGAAGAAGTTGTAAGTGTAGATCCTTTGTTTCTCTCAACTAAGTACCCTCCACTTCCAGAGTCTCCCATTCTTACATTTGCTTCACCTGTTTTTTCATAGTCAACTGTAAAATTTACAATTTTAGATAGATTTAAAAGCAATTTATCTCTTGCATCTAAGACATCATTTGATGCCTCCTTTGAACCACTTGAAGATATTAAGCTGTTAACTTGTGCTAATTGATTTATATATAAATTAGCCTCTTTGACCTGAACTTCAGTTTGTTTAATAGATCCAGATTTAAAATCATTTAATTGTTTGTCATAACTATTGAATGAAGAAGCTAGACCTTTACCAGCTTCGATAGACACTACTCTAGCAGACAGGCTATCTGGACTACTTGCTAAATCTTGCAAAGTATTAAAAAATCTTCCAATAAAAGTTCCTAAGTTGCTATCTGCTGGCAATAACATATTTTCTAAATCACTTAACTTTGATACAAAATCATTTAATTTTTCAAAATCAGACTGTGAAGATCTAGTTTTGTCCGCTAGATAAGTGTCAAAAGATCTTCTTATATTATTAACTCTTACACCAAGTCCAGCTTGGTCAGCAACATTAGTAGCTCCTCCAGAAACACCAGATATTTCTGTTATGTCTGCAGCTCGTTTATTATATCCTTCAGTATTAATATTAGCTATATTTTGTCCAGTAACAGATAAAGCTTGTCTATAAGCTTGTACACCTGATTTACCAATTTCAAATAAAGATGCCATTTACTTATTATCCTCTAATTGTAAATGGGGTTGAAATTGCTTTATCAGTGCCTTTGCTATTCCAAAATTATTTTGCTTGGATAAAACTTGAGAATATTCAATATCAAGCATGTTATTGAAGGTATCTTGAGCTTCAGAATTAAATATACCATCTGCAAGCTTACTTTGTCTTGCCTGTTTGAGCATTTGATGAACAAAAATAGCTTCAAATTGCTCTGCTACATCCTTTAATTCATCAGCTTTTTTATTTACTAAATTAGATGATAATTTTTTGTTTGTTGCGTTATCAACATAAACATTTATTTGATTAGAATTTATTATTGAGTTTCCCATCAATTATCTTCCTAAATAATAATCATTTGAGCTCTTAAGGCGCCAGCGGCTCTTAATGCTTCTAAAATAGCGACTAAATCAGCACTAGTTGTACCTATGGCATTTATTGCATCAACGATATCTGATAAAGAAGTTCCTGTATCAAATACAAATGCAGATGCTTTATCTGCTCCAGCCTCAATTTTTGTGTCTGCTTCAGTAGTTGCATCAGTAGCTGTGGTAATGTTTCCAGCATCGTCATATAAAGTTTGTCCAGGGGTAGTATTAGTGTCTTCAGTAACCTTTACAGTCAGACTTCCATGACTAACCGCTGCTGGGGTAACTCTAACATCTCCACCTATAACTATAGTTCCTGTTCTAGCATTAATAACTACTTTTGCTACAGGAGATGCTGGATCAACTTCTATATTTTCTAAAAGGCTCATAAAACTTACCTTTTGCCCGGGATCACTTGGAGCTCTTACAGATACTGAAGTTCTATCAAGAGATTTAGCTACATCAGGTCCAAATACTTTATTAATCTCTTCTGTAATTCTATTAGCTGTTGTAAAATCACCGTGATGAAGGTTCATTACAAAGTTTTTTGAATTTATAAACGGCGTTTCAACCATTCGCTCTACAGTTGCTCCATTTGGAATAGTTCCAACTGTAGGTATGTTGACAGACATAGACGATCCATCAGCTCCTTCTACACCAAAACCACCTACAGCTAAATTCCCTTGCGCAATAGCATATGTTTGACCATCAGCTCCTTTTAATGGGGTCATTAAAAGCGTTCCACCTCTTAAGCTTTTAGCCTTGCCCATTGATGACACAGTAACACTAATTTGCTGACCTATCTTGGTAAAAGGATTTAAATCAGCTGTGATCATTACAGCAGCTGAGTTTTTTCCACTTAAATCTCCTGCTGAAACAGTCATTCCAAACTGGGATATTGTAGATTGCATACTCTGAATAGTAACTCCTAATGTGGAATCACCAGTACCATCAAGTCCAACCACAATACCGTAACCCATAAGTTGATTTGAACGAATGCCAGCAAAGCTAACCATATCTTTTAACCTGTCAGCCATTAACTGATTAACAAAAGTTAAAAAAAATACAGATATCAAGAAAATTAATTTTAAATGTTTCATGTTTTTGTTACCTAAAATGGTGATATCATTCTGAAAAGTGCGCTACCCCAGCCAGGCTTAGAAGCGCTATCCAAAACACCCGCACCTACATATTCAATTTGTGCTTCTGCAATTTTTGCAGATGAAACTGTATTAGTTGCAGATATATCTTGTGGCCTAATTATTCCGCTTAATCTAATATATTCAGTACCTTCAGTTATTCTTAATTTTTTCTGACCTTTAATTTCTAAATTTCCATTTGGAAAAACCCTTACAACTGTAGCAGATATTGTGCCTGATAAACTATTTGACTGATTAGTTGACATCGATCCTTTAAAAGAGTTGGTTGAAGACGCACTACCACCTAATCCAGCAAAATTTCTCAATATACCTGTTGGACCTACTTGTGCTCCTATAGCATCTGTTTTTCCAGAAGCATTTGAAACTGCTTTATTCGAAGTAAAAGTTTCATTCAAAGTAATAGATAGAATATCTCCAACTTTATGCGCCCTTCTATCTGAAGAAAAAAGTCCAGCTGAGCTTCCACTATAAATTGAACCATTTGACGCTGGAATTATATTCAACTCTTGGAAAGATGGTTTTAATGGTGTAAATTGAGCGTTATTTGTCTCTTCTACATAAGTAGAGCATGCATTTAATAGAAATATTAAAATAATTAAAGATAGTTTTTTCATGATAATCATTTCTATAATTTATAGATTTTGACTAATAAATCTTAACATGTCGTCAACACCAGATATTGCCTTTGAGTTAACCTCATAAGCTCTTTGTGTTTCAATCATATCAACAAGCTCTTGAACAACATTTACGTTTGAACTTTCTAAGGCACCTTGAACAAGACTTCCAAAACCATTTTCATATGGATTAGCTATTACAGCAGCACCACTTGCAGGTGTCTCTATTAGCATTGATTGACCAATAGGCTGTAATCCTCTTGGGTTAGGAAAATTTGCTAACTGTAACTGCCCCACTTCTTCTGCTTCTACTTCACCTGGGTTCTGAACAGTCACAATTCCATCTGCAGATATATTTATATTTGTAACGCCTTCAGGAATTGCTACTTCAGGCTGCACAACATAACCTGAAGCTGTGGTTAACAAACCTTCAGCACTCCTTCCAAAAGCTCCATTTCTTGTATAGCCAACTCTTCCATCTGGCATTAAAATTTGAAAAAAACCTGAACCATCAATTGATACATCTAAAGAATTCTCTGAAGAGACTATGTTACCTTGAGAAAATAATTTGTCGGCATTTATAATTTTCACTCCAGTACCTACTGAAAATGCTGAATTAGATTTTGTTTCACCTGAAGTTTGTGCTCCTGAAGCTTTTATTACTTGATATAAGAGGGATTCAAAGTTAGCTCTATCTCTTTTAAAACCAGTTGTGTTTACGTTGGCTAAATTATTAGCAATAACCTGCATTCTAGTATTTTGTGCATTAAGACCGGTTTTTGCGACGTGCATTGCATTAGACATATGAGACTCCTTCTTATTTTATATAAGAAGAATGCAAATCATATGCCAAATTATAAATAATATATTAAGAACCTGGCATTCTCATTAAAGATGCCGTTGCTTCGTCAATTTCTTTAGCTGTACTAATAAATTTTACATTAATTTCATACGCTCGAGATTGTTCTATACCAGCTACTAATTCATCAACTGATTTAACATTAGATCCTTCTAAAAAACCACTCAATATTCTGGTTGTATTATCTGCTTCAGGAACGGATCCTTTTACCGTCCTAATATAACCATCCTCACCTTTAGCTAAGGGTTCTTCTGATCCAGAGACAGTAGCAATCTGCCCTACTTTTATTGTTACACCAGGAACACCATTTAGCGGCTCAATCTCAACTAAGCCATCTCCTGATATAGAAATTTTTCTATGAGGAGGAATTTCCATAGGTTCCATATCAACATTTAAAACTGCTGATCCTGTTCCATCTGTTAATTTACCATCTGCAGAAACACCAAAATCACCTCTTTTAGACATTGCAGCTTTACCATTAGCTGGCAATACAAGGAAATATCCATTTCCATCAATAGCTAAATCTAAAGCTCCTCCTGTTTGAATTTTTGGGCCTGGGGTACTATCAAACCCACCTGTGTCTTGAAGAGCAAAAACTCTAGCATCTAATCCTTTATTTGTATCCAAATAAACAGAAGAGAAATTAGTTTGCATATCTTTTTGAAACCCCGTTGAACTAATATTAGCTAAGTTTTGAGACGTTACAGATTGATTGCGTTTTAAAATACCCATACTATTAAGAGCTGTGTATATACTTTTATCCATAAATCTTTCCTTTAGCTAATTTTAGTTTACGTTCTAATCTGAATAATAGCTTGAGTAAGTGTTGTATTAGTCTCAATAGTTTTTGCGTTTGCCTGGAAGTTTCTTTGAGCTGTAATCAAGTTGACAAGCTCTTCAGTAATATCAACATTAGATCTCTCTAATGAACCTGACAAAATAGTTCCATAACCATCAGCACCCGCCTCTCCGACATCTGCTACACCAGAAACTGAAGTTTCCACATAAGTTGCATTACCAATTTGTTTTAATCCATTTTGGTTATTAAAATTAACCATAACTAATCGACCAAGAGCTAAGTTTAATCCGTTAGTATAGTTAGCACTAACTAAACCGTTTGCCGCAATATCCAATCCATCCAACTTGCCGACAGTTTGTCCATCTTGGGTAACTGATTTTACATTAAAGTCAGAAGCAAACTGGGTTGAACCACTGAAATTTAAGTCTAGATCAATTGATAAAGCAGTTTCACCTGAAGCAGCATCTGCTGCAAAGTCACCTTTAAAACCAACTTTTTGTATAGGACTTACTAAATTACCTTGAGTGTCGAATGTTAACTCACCTGGCCTTAAGAATACTTTTGCAAAAGTACCATCGGTTGTTGCTGTCCAAGAACTTTCAGGCGCTAATGTTGTAGTAGTACCAGCATCATTTACATAAAGTGACTGACCTGTTGATGAAGACGCTGTTGCAGTTGCCATATTTACATATGAAGGAGTTGTTCCAGTAACAAGAGTAAGGGCATCTAACCCCATTCTAGCACTACCTGACACAAAAATTTTACTTTTTAATCCAGTATTACCATTTGTAAATTTAAATGAATTTGAAGTTGTTACGTATTCTACTTTTACTCCATTAACGGTATTACCCGAACTATCTTCCATTTGATTAATTCTAGACTGAAGAGCTGTTGCCAAAGATGTTCCGTTATAAACACCTTCAGGAACTTGAATAGCTGCCGTAATATCATTAACGTTTACAACAAAAATAGTTTCTTCAGCTGCATTAGATAAAAAGAAATCTTCTGATAAATCTTCGTTAGACGTTTTTCCATTTAATATAGCAGCAGCTGACTTTAACCCTTTTCCTGCGGTATCTGCTGTAACTGTTGATATTGCTGTTGTAGCATTTATTCCTAATAATGCACTTGTACCTCCAATTCCTGCAGTAGAAGAGGTTGCAACACCATCAACTATTGCTAGTCTTCCAATTTCTATATTAGAAGAGGCTTGTCCACTGTCACCTACACCAACAGCTGAGTTTGCTGGAATATTTTCACCAGTTGAACCACTAGCAATACTAAACTTTCTAGTAAGGTTATTGTAAGATACTCCAATACCATAAGCTCTTTGAGTATCTGCTGCAATCTGATCGCCAGTAAATAAAACTGCATCTCCTTTTAATATTGCTCCACCACCAATGTTAGATGATGCTTTATTACTTAATGTTTTTAAACCAATGGAGTTAGCTTTGCTGCCTTCTCCTGGTCCATAAGCTGAAAATGAATACATCTTACTTGCTGTTGACGTTCCAATTTTAGATGGGACACCTTGTAACGTGAAGTTTTGATTTGAAATATCATATGCAATTGTTAATGCAGGGTCATTTTCATCTACCCAATCATCTGTTGATGTTATATTTTGCTTAATCAAAGTATCTAAAGTATGAGCAACTGCAGTTGTCCCTCCTGATCCTCTTACTAAACCAGTAAACGTAGTAGCTGTTGTTCCAGTATACTTAATAATTTCATTACCTATTGCCAGGTAACCAGAACTTTCAAAATCTGCAGTTGAGTCTACGGTTAAGGTTGTATCCGTAGAAGCAAGAGCTGAAGCTATAAGGGTTGTTCTTTCGCTAAATCCTAAATTATCAATACTATCAAATAAACTTATAGTAGTACTTGCTATAACTGCCTTACTTTCACTATTATAAGCACCTCTTGTAATTCCTGTTATTGTAGTATCGGTCATACCTGTATAAGTGATTATTTCGTCACCTAGTTTAAATTTACCTGGGGCAGCATCAGTGGCCGCAGTAAAACCTGATGTTGAACCAACTATTAACTTTTCTGAATCTGCAGGTAAAAAGGTTATGGCTGTAGTTGCCAATGCAGCTGTAGTGGCTGCACTTATGGTTATAGTTGTACCAGTAATAGCTGTAACCGTTGTTCCTGCAGTAATGCCAGTAGCTTCTACAATATCTCCTACTTGGATATTCGTAGCTAATGCTACAACTATATCAGTTGAACCAACAGTAGCTTGAGTAGCTGTTGTTGCCACGCCAAGTCCTTCAAGGTCTGAAAAAGTTACTTCATCTCCGACAATGGCAGCAGTCGTATTTGTGCTTAGTGTCACAGCAGTTCCAGTAACAGCAGTTACATAAGCTCCAGCAGCAATTCCTGTTCCAAAAACTCTGTCACCAACAGCAATGTTAGTTGCATCTGCAACTGTTAAAGCTGGAGAAGCGTTGTCGGCTATTCCCGTTGTATGAGAACTAGCAAGGAAAGTGACTTTTGTTCCAGCTAAAGTAGAAGTAACTCCAGTCAAAGCTGCAGTAGTGGCTGCACTTAACGTAACTGTTGAAGTGTCATGATCAACCGCGGAAACATACGTGCTGGCTGGAATTCCAGCACCTACAATAATATCACCAACTTTTATTCCATGTGAACCACCATCAACTACAAGAGCTGTTCCACCACTAGTTGCTGCACCTGTTTTTTCATAAATAACATTAGTGCCTGGAATTGGAGCAGCAGTTGTAGCTGCATTAGCATCAACAGTTCCTCCGGCAGTTGATCGTGTTGTAGGAACTGATGTTAGTGTTGTGCTTCTCAAAACATCAGTAAAATTACTAATTATTCCATCAGTGAAACCATACAAATTTACGGTTGCATCATCATCAGCAATTGCTGCAGTCGAAGAATTGGCTCCTCTGGTTATACCAGTAAATGTAGTGCTTGAGCCTATACCTGTATACGTTATTTGCTCAGTTCCTATTAACAGAGTACCAGAAGAGGGAAACCCTTCGGTGGTATCCACTGTAAGACTAGCGCCGGATGCAGGTGAACTAGCTGTCATAGCGGATTCATTAATCTGGGTACCAGGTTGCTTAATGTCATTGTTCAAATATGAATGCTTATTTAATTCCTTTAGAATTATTCTATTACTTCCAAAATATTCCGTTTGACCATTGAAAATATTAGACCCACCTTCAAAATTTGCAGTTACGTCAGTAGATTCATTATAAAGCACTTTAATATTAGTATCTGTAAGATTAATTATGCTTGTTGAGTCTGATTTTACATTAAGATATTCGTATCCATCGGCATCTATACCAGCACTTGAAACTGAAAAAGGTGCACCATTATATTTAAGTTCATTAACTGTTGAAGTCGTTGTATCAAATTCTCCTGCCAAATAAACTGTAGTTGGAAACGATGTTGAGCTGATCAAATTATCTGCGTCATTTATATAAATTTTTAAAGTACCACTAGCATCTTGAACCATAGTGTTTCCACTTACAGCAGTTACATCCAAAGCATTATCAAAAACTTTTAACATTGGTGATGAATTATAATAACTATGAAGAAGAAATTTTTCTTCAGTAGTAACATTATTTTCGTCAGTTAAATCTGTAGTAGGTTGTTTATAATTAAAACTAAGAACTTCTGTTTCCTTAATAGCTCCTGACAAAGCTTTTCCTGACACTCTATTAAACAATGATGAACTTACACCATATGTGGCTGAATTATTAGTAGAACCATCAGCTGAAATAGCTGCCCTATTTAAAGCATCATTAATCTTTAGCTGAGAATGTGCTAAAAACTGTTCTCTAGTAAAATTTGGTGAAGCTACGTTTTCTATACCATTTGTTGAAGAGAAAATACTTTCTGTAACAAAACTATCTGCCATTAAATCAACTTTAATGGCTGTTAAAGTTTGAATTTCATCATTATTATCTAATTGGTTAAATTGAATTGAAAAACTGCCATCTGTTACGGGATCAATCGATAGTTTTGCATCATCACCGAGCCCAGCGTTTATCGCTCTTTGAACTTCCGCAGCTAAAGTAGTTGAAGTATATGTTCCTGGTCTTATATCAATGCTTTTAAAGCCTGCACTTCCAGTAGTATCGTCTACTCTAACTGTTAAAAAGTCTTTCCCCCAATAAGTTGACTTATTAAGAGTAGGATTAGCCTCATAAGTAGTATAATATTGAAGAGCATCAGTAACAACAGTGATAGATGGAGATGTTGCCGTAAATGCAGCATCTTCAAGAACCGTGGAGGTTACGGTAGCAGCTTTAGAAACAGTTTTATTTGATAAATCATCTAAATAGAATAAAGGTTGAGTTTGAGCTACAGATATAATTTGTGGTTTTTCATTCATGGGAATAATCTGACCAAATCTATCAACTACTAGCGTTTGTCCTGTCGGTGAAATAGCTTCAGTAAGAGACGGAGTAACTTCTCTGCCATCAACTATAAATTTAGTTTGATATTTGTGTGTAGCTTCACTTCCAGATGCTGCCTGGGTTTTAATAAAATAAGCGGTTGCAATAACCGGATTTCCTAAGTTATCAAAAATTGTTACAGATGTAGAAGAATTAAAGGTTGCGGGATTAGAAGCATCAAAATCATCAGCAGAAGCAAATACAGTTGATGATGCAGGTAAATTTACTGCTAATGCTAAGTTATCCGTCGCTTTAGCTTCTCCAGCCTCTAATTCTAGCTTTAATGGTTGAGCATCTGTAATTTCACCACCCTGCACAGATCCATCATCAGACACTGGCAATGCCAAAACAAACTGGCCTGCAGAGTCAACAACGTATCTATCATTATTAACTGAAAATGATCCGTTTCTAGTATAAACCGTTTGGTTAGTTGTTAAAGATGGTTTTAATGCAAAAAATCCCTGCCCTGATATAGCCATATCAAGGGCGTTAAGAGATGATGATACGTTACCTTGCGTAAATTGCTGCTTTATACCTTTTAAAATTGTTCCAGAACCAATTGAAGAAGAACTGTTTTGTAATGGAGAGGTTGCAAAGATATCTCCAAATTCAGCTTTACTTCTTTTATATCCAGTCGTCGCAACGTTAGCGATATTATTTGATGTGGCAGAAATATCAGCCTGAGATCCGTTAAGGCCTGTAAGTGCAGTATAAAATGACATCTCTAATTTCTCCTAATTTTCATATTTTATTATTTAATTTTTAAATCTAACTACTTGCGACGGATCAATTGAACCATAGTCTTCAACATCATACCTGACACCATTATCAACTTTTGAGGTTCCATAAACATTTGCAAAAACTTGAGTTACAAGCTCTCCATTATCACCATTATTTCCTGTAAAAGCTCTTATTGTTATTGGTTTATTAGAATTTTTAATATCTTCTGGTAGCTCTCTCCATTCAAAACCTACAAGACCAGCCTTTTGTAAACCAAGAGTATCTTGATGAAGAACTTGACCGTCACTACTTTCAAAAATTATATTAAGATTTGTAGCTGTTTCAGGTAGATCAACTACACCACTTACTACTCCTTCTTTATCTGGTCTTGCATATTTACCAGGAACTAAAACAGAATGTCCCATCATTTGAGTAGCCGATGCTATTCTCATATCTGATATTTGTTCACCAACAGTCTTCATGGTCTCATCCATTGATGTAATACCTGTAACTGTAGAAAATTGAGCCATTTGAGCAATAAAGTCGGCATTGTCAACTGGAGCGAAAGGATCTTGATTTTGGAGTTGAGTGGTCATCAATTTTAAAAAATCAGATTGACCTAATTGATCTTTAATTTCTTTAGGAGCACCTTTTTCTTTAGCAGAATTTATTCCTAGCTTATCTAAGATATTAGTTAAAGATTGATTTGACGAAGATATTTCAGCCATTTTGTATTCCTACTTTCCTATTTGTAAAGTTCGCATTGTTAAAGCTCTTAAAGTAGTAACTACTTCAACATTATTTTGATATTGACGTGAAGCCTCCATCATATCGACCATTTCCTCATCTACATTTACAGCGGCTTTGAAAATATACCCAGCTTCATTCGCAGCTGGATGAGATGGCATGTAAGATTTAATGGGCTCTCGATCAAGTTCTTTAACTTCAATAGCATCTACTGTTGCTACACCATTTTTTTTAACTAAATCACTATATTGAGTTTGAAAAATTGGCTTTAATGGCTTGTAAGTTGTTTTAGGATCTCCTGTCGTAGATCCTGCATTTGCTAGATTTGAAGCTACAGTGTTTAAGCGAACTAATTGTGCAGCCATAGCTCTTCCAGCAATATCATAAACAGATTTAATATCCATCATTCGCCCCTTATTGCAGACATGATTTTATTAATTTTACCATTAAGAAAATTAACCGTGGTAGAATATCTCATTGTATTTTCAGAAAATTGCATTTGCTCTACAGCTAATTCAACAGTGTTTCCATCTAGAGATGCAACTAATGGTTCTCTGTAAGAAGGGTCATTTATTGATCTGTTAGAATTATTTACTATATGATTATTATGAGTGGTAGTGACAGGACCATTTCTAGACATTTTATTAATTTGATCTTCAAAACTAATATCTCTTGCTTTATAATTTGGAGTTGCGGAGTTAGCAATATTAGATGCTAATATACTATTTCGCTTGCCTCTTAATTGTAAAGCCGAGCCATAAAAGGATAATTGATCTTTAATCGAATTCATACTTGAAACTCATTTAATTCATTTAGTTTGAAAGATAAATGCAAATATAATGCCAAACCATTTTTATATTTATGAGAATTTAATTAATAAATAAATTTCATAATAAAACCTTAATAAAAGAAAGTTATTGTCGTATTAATTTAAAATATATAAAGTAAAAAAATGGAAATGCTTTCTTCTAAAATAATTGAAAAAAGAGACCAACTATTAGATAAGTTTGATCATTTATCTCTTGAAGAGCTCTCAATAAAAATCAAAGAATTTCTTATTTCTGAAACAGATGAATTAAGTAAAATTGCTTTTCTAGCTGCTAGAGTAAGCATTGTTAACAGAAGATTGCTATTAATTTTAAATGCTGAATTTATAAATGATAATACAATTGATAATAATGTTAAAAATTCTGAAAATATGATAGAAACTATTATAGATAATAAAAAACCCAACAATGCAGAAAAGGCATTTGAATGGGTTAGAGTTCAAATAAAAGAAACTACTGAAGTAAATGGTGTAAGGTTTCCTGCAGGAATACAAATTGACGTAACGCTCGAAGATTCTAAAAAAATAATTGATAGTGGTAAAGCTCTTTTAATAGACAGTGGCGAAAGCACATAATTTTATATAATTATTATTTTCTGTAGTAAGTATAAACTGCTTCAATTTCATCATCTCTAAGACCAGTTTTGTTTTTTATATTATCCCTGTTCTCCCCTGATCTTGCCATCTCAATTGCTAAGCCAAGCATATCTTCTGAACCTTTGATATTACTCAAACGATTAATTTCTCTTTCTAAAGAAGATATTCTTTCTATCTGGAGTGAAATTTGATTTTTTTGCTGATCTAATATGTTGCCAATGCCAATTAAATAATCTTTAAACTCTTTATTCGAATTATTTAAAGCATTAATATAATTTAAAATAGTTTTCTTATTATTAGAAATTTCATTATTTTGTATAAAAAAAAGTAAAATAATTCCTATTAAAACAAGTATAATAGAAACAAAAATTATTATTT
>ERZ890510.1028-NODE-1028-length-19744-cov-5.536137_pt1 | contig 19744 bp, 11 predicted proteins | sample MGYA00521265_ERZ890510 | MGnify/ENA primary metagenome ERZ890510 (study PRJEB32303, sample SAMEA104408624) | aquatic metagenome | biome: Brackish water; feature: Chemocline; material: water | place: Baltic Sea | collected 2014-10-26T21:54:00 | depth 110 m ...
AAGCCGGCGACCCAGGCGAACCGATCCGGATGTTGTGCAGCGAGGGAGCGGAAAACGGCGGTGCGTGCCCGCCACTTCTGCCGGTCGGGCTGGGGCACGGAAATGTTGAGCAGCTTCAGGTCGAGATCGGCCAGCAATTGCAGGCCGACGTCACCGTCGCAGGATAGGTGCAGGTGGGCATCGATGCGGGCTGTCATCTGTTGTTCTCCGGGCCATTCCAGCAGGCGGTGCCGATGGCGAAGTACTTGTGTGCGAAGGGTGGCTTGGGACGGGCGCCGTACCACATCCGCCAGCCGCCCTCCGGCACTTGCACAACCGTCTGACTCGTGGTGTAGTGTGACTCCCAATCGCGCGAAGTCTCGTCGGGGCCGAAGACCGGATTGTGCGGGCTCTTTTCCCATACGATACCATCGCGACTCACGGCCACACCGAGGGCGGTCATCATCGGCTCCATCTGTGTATAACTTCCGTACCACATGACGAACAGGCCCGGCTCGGGATTGAGCACGTAGGGATAGAACAGACGCTCGTGCTCCCATGTCTGATCGAGCCCGAGGCAGGGCTGTGGGTCCGGGGTCCAGCAGAGACCATCGTCACTGCTGGCATGGCGAACGGTCCAGGGCTCGGTGGCGACATCACTGAACCACAAGTGGTAGGTGTCACCCACCTTCAACAGACTGGGGGCGTAACAGTTCTCCAGCTGTACTGCAGAGGGCACGTCCCAGTTGAAGCCGTCGCCGCTGGATGTGCTGTGCAGTGTGTGGCGACCCGTGCCGCCGGCGAAGTGGGAGCTGGAGAACCACAGACGCAGGCGGTCGATCTCGCGCACCACGTCGCCACAACCACGGCGCAACAAGGCCGGTGTCAGCACGGAGTGTGCATCATCCCCGACCTCAAACACGGGCCACTGGGGATGCTTGCGGAAGTACACGCCATCGGCACTGGAGGCGTGTCCCAGACGGAAGACGCGCTCAGCCACATCACCTCGTGAGCCGGGGTAGTACATGCGATACTGGCCGGCTTCGTAGAACGCACAGGGCGCAAACAGGTGTGTGTCGTCAAAGGCGCCCGGTGCACCCAGGCCGATGACGGGCTCTGCGTCGCCGTCACGGACCCAACTCTGTGGTTGCAGCCAACGATTATAGGCGTCTGTCATAGGTATCTGGCATCCTCCATTACTCCTGCATGGGCTGTGGATAGACGCGTTGCCAGTGAGGCTGGCCAAAGACGGCACTGTCCCACAGTGTTTCGTGGGCGACGAGGCGCTCGGAATGAGCCCCCTGGATGGAGTGCAGCAGCTGTTTCGTCAACTCGCCATCGAGTCGGCGGGCGATGTGCCGACCTTCGTCGGTGCAGGACAGATCCGTGACTTCCTGCGGGTCGGTGTCGAGGTCAAAGAGCAGTTGCCTGCCGTTGGTGTACTTCACCCACTTGTAGCGGCCGTCGAAATTCATCAGAGCGTTGCCAAGGAAACCGAAGACACGCTGCCGGGCCCGGGTCTCGACGCCGAGTCCGGGCAGTGGTTGTGAATCATACCAGACCGGTCGATCCACACCGGCCATAGCCAGCAGTGTCGCTGTCACATCCGCCAACGACACCAGTGATGCATCGACACGTCGCCCACCGTCGCCCGGTTGACGGACCAGCATCGGCACGTGACAACTGCCCTCATAGAAGTTCGTCTTGCCGATGAGACCGTGGTCCCCGAGCATGTCGCCGTGATCGGAGGAGAAGATGATGATGGTGTTGTCGAGCCGTCCGGTCTCCTTCAGTGCCTGCAGAATGCGCCCCACCTGGTCATCGATCTGTTGCACCAGAGCCGCATAGTGGGCCCGCACCTTGGCCTTGTGGGCATCGCTGAATTCGGCATAATCGACACCGTTCCAGGTGCCACGATTGCTGCGCACATTGGCCTCGACCATGGCCTGATCCTGGGACGCCACATAGGGGGCGGCAGGGGGCATGTCGGCAGGGTCGAACAGGGCCGCATACTCGGCGCACGGATCGTACGGACAGTGCGGTCCGGGAAAGCCGACCATCGCAGCGAAGGGGCGCTCATCGTCGTACTGGCGGATGAAGCGTTCTGCCTGGGAACCGACGAAGCCGTCCCACGAATCGTCGAGTTCGTACGGACAGATGATGGCGCCACGATTCTCCTGGTAGCCTTCGTGCTCACTGCCGTGCAGTTTGCGCAGGCCCTTGCCGGCCAGATGGTGGTAGTAATCGTCCTGGATTTCCAGCCAGCGCTTGTCCTCACAGATGACCCGATGCTCGAAACCGAGGGCTGCATCCCACGGGTAGAAGTGCATCTTGCCGATGGCCGCCGTCATGTAGCCGGCGTCCCCGAGGATCTGGGGCCACGTGCGTACACCGGTTGCGGCCAGGTCAGGACGCAGGAAATGATCTATGCCCAGTACGCCGTTGGTGATGGCGTCCCGTCCGGTGAGCAGCAGGCAACGGGCTGGCACACACACGGGAGAGGGGGAGTACGCCTGCGCGTAGAGCACCCCTTCGTCCGCCAGTGAATCGATGTGTGGCGTGTTGATAAAGTCCGCGCCATAGCAGCTGAGGAAGTCAGCACGCAGTTGGTCGGGCATGATGAAAAGGAGATTGGGGCGGACCATCGTTGGATCCTTCAGGTTCTGCGCTGGAATTCTCAACAGAGCCCTAAACTGGGGGTTTTGCTGCCGGCTGGCGAGCCCCGGGGCCGTGCCCGGTCCACTTACTGCACGATGATCTCATCGGTGAAGATCCATGCGGGGCTGGCGGCGCCGATGTGCCAGTCCGGACAGATGCGCCGGCTGGTGACGCGCACTCTCACGTAGCGTGTGGTCCTGGGAGTAAATTCGGCGCTGAAGGACTCGGTGAAGATTGAGCCCTGGTGCTCGTCAGCGGTGACCGCCGCCGCACCTGCCGTGTGCCAGGTGGTGCCGTCGTCGGACAGATCCACCTCCAGTTTCAGTGGCAACCAGATCCACGAGTTGACGGACTGCAGGAAAGCCATGGACACACGGTGCACGGACTGTGGCGCGCCCAGATCGAGATGCGCCTGCAGATCCTCACCCTCCCAACCGAGCCAGGCGAAGCTGTGGTCGATGGGGCCCTGCAGTCCGTCGACCAGGGTGGCGGCGCCATCGGCCGGGTACTTCGGGCTGAAGGGAGTGGTGAAATCGGGAACGTGACCCACCGCCAGATGATCCACCGGCACCCGCTGCAGTACTTCGCGGTAGCGGTCGCCATACTCGGCCGGTGACGTATGCCACTCATGGACTCGGGTGACGCCCTGATCCTGGGCGATGGCGACAAACGCATCCAATCGCTGCAGGAGATCACGGCGCGCGTGCCAGTTGCCATCGGCGCCTCGTTCGAACAGGCCATCGGCGCCAGTGGCCCGCGTCTTGGCCTGTTCGAGCCAGGTGAAGCGCAGCGGCTGGCGGGCCCAGCGGATGCGGCGCGAATGCACCTCGTCGTCGCTGGCGGCCTCTTCGGCGGCGTCGAACTGGGCGTTGTATGTGGCCATGAGTGTTGGTGTCAGGTAGGATCGGGCGGCGCTGATCGGGTTGCCGAAGATGCTCAGACCCGCACCCGAAGCGGCGAGGGCATCGTGCTGTGTGTCGATGTAGGCCCGCAGATGGGGCGCGGCAGCGGCGCCGTAATAACCGACGAGAAAATCGTCCATCAGGTTGTCCACATCGACGTCCGGATTCCACAGCAGCTTGGCGATCAGGTAGCTGCGCAGTTCTGCCCATTCACCACCGACTTCGCGATTGCCCTGCTGGAAGTGGGCGACGGCAGCGTTGTCGACGTAGTACTGCAGGTTGGGCTGCAGGACACGCAGGTTGGGAAAGGGGCTGATGAGGTTGGAGAACTGGATGACGTAATCCCAGATCAGCAGGCGATCGGTGATTCGCGCCCAGTCTTCCAGTTCGGCACGGAAACCCGCAGCCGATGGATCCGTCACCACCGGCCGGGATCGGTTCAACTCGATGGGGGCCAGCACAACCAGCACGTTGCTGGCGGGGCGCAGGTCCTTGGGCGCCTTGCGCGAGTACTGATAGGCGAGGGTGGAGATCGTCCGGTCAGGAAATTCGCCGGCGACGCGGTTGATGAAACGCAGCAGCGAGCCGGAGTGGGCCTGCTCTTGCGTATCGATCGCCGCACACCGGTCACAGGTGCAGAAGCCATAGGTGTCGTTTTGGCTGACGGACCAGTACTTCTTTTGCGGTTCGGCTTCGATACGTTGTCGCAGATGGGTCACCAGGGTCTGATACATCCCCTCGTTTGTCAGGCACAATTGACCATGGGGGATCCGTCGCCCATCAACCTCGGCAAACCACTCGGGATTTGTTTTGAAGTAGTCATCCGGAGGCACCAGACCGGCGAAGGTATGCACCCACAGGCCCCACTCCTCGCTATGGTGGTCGAGCTTGTGCCATTCGGCGAAGGCCGGATCCCACGCACCGCGATAGTAGTCGGAGCGAAACTCGAGGCGCGGAATCTGCACGACGTCGAGATCCTGCGGGATCGTGATGGGACCCGGGGCGGGTGCGACCAGCACGCCCGGCGCATAGAAGCGGAAGCCGAGATGGTCCTCCAGGAACGTTGCCGCAGCGTAGATCGGCCCTTTGGCGGCGCCGCCAACGATGATGAGTCGACCTTCGAGGCTGCGCAGGGCGAAAGCATCTTCCTCGCCAGCGACATCATCCGTGTCGATCCCGAGCTCCTGCGCCTGCCAGCTGTGGCCGATCAGGATGTCACCGGCGCGCGATGGCGTGCCCTGCCCGAGAATGGGCACAGCGGTTCCCTGCCAGCGGCTGAGGTGCTCGGCGAGCAGGCCAGCGGCACGGGTTTCGGCCGCCGTCGGGGTTTCGGGCAGAAGGATCCGGGTGTTCATGACGTGCGCCGGGGACAGTGTCGGTAGCGTCGGTCCACACGCGACGAGGGCTGCTGCAACCCATGACAGCAGGTGCTGCCGACAACGCGGACCGTGACAGAAACGAGCAATGACGGCGAGGCTGGACACGGTCGGCTCTCCTGGTGGATGGACCCGCCAAAGGGCGCCGGGCCCTGAGAAGTGTGCCCTGGGGGGCCGGTCAGTGGCTGGTGCTGGCCAGCAGGCGGTTGACGGCGTTCGAGATCGTCTGGTTCAACAGCAGACTGAAGGCAAGCCAGTCTCCAGCTGACACGTCCGTCCACTCCACCAGATCGAACAACTCCGGATTCTGCGCCGAGAGCGCTTCGGCGTAGACTCGCGGGTCACGCTCGACCGCCTCCCGGGCGATGGCGATGAGGGCCTCGACGCTACGTTCACGGTAGCGGCCGGACTCGACCTCATCCGGTGTCAGCTTGAGGTCGTCATATCCGGCTTCGAACCATTTGGCATGCTGCCGGAACAGACCGGGCAGCGGGTTGGTCAGAGGGAACTCGTCCGATGCCGGGTACAAGTGCACGGAGCGGTAGTCTTCCGGAATGGAGATCACGCGGGGGAAGGGGAACATTCCCTTCACCAGACAATTGGCCAGCGCCACCAGGGCCGTCTCCGGGGCGCTCTGTTCGTCGATCTGATGGTGATTGCGGATGGGCTCCACGAGGCGCGGAAATACTTCCCACCGTTCCAGCAGCGCGCCGGATGTCACGGGATGCTGCAGGTCGCCAACGACGGCCCGTTCGCAGTCGAGCAGACGCGTCTGCCACTTGCTGCGCTCCATTTCGTACAGCACCAGTGGGTACGTGTCTTTGTAGCAGATGGTGTTGAGCACCTTGCCCACGTCGTGCAGAATGCCGGCGGTAAAGGGATCAAAAGCCCCGTGTACACCCTTGAAACATTTCCATGCGCCGAAGCGGCGCAGGACGTCGACAATGAAGGGGGGCAGGGACAGAGACGTGAGTACTTCCTGCTGACGAGGGGAGGGCGATTCGACATTGAGCTGCAGCAGTTGCGCCATGTAGCCGGTACTGACGCTGTGGGCGAAAAAATCCTTGGCGACGAATCCGGACTGATCGACCTTGCGCACCAGTTCGTTCATGGCCCGCCCGGTAAGGATCTGGCGGGTTTCCTCCATGCCGATCATGGCCAGGGCATTGGGCAGCGTTTCGATCCGCTGGCGCGCGCCATAGCGGGCCAGGTTGGCTGTGCGCACGATGGTTGCTGTCAGCGGCCCATCCGGCTCCACGATGCGGGCGACCGCCGTATGTGACTTGTCGGCATCGATGGCGGCAATGGCCTTGCGCGCCACATGTGGGAAACCGGGAAGCAGGTCCATCGTTGTCGGGTCAGCGCTCAGCGCCGCAGAGGCCTTTTCGCGCGACAGCAGCCTCTCCGCCGCTGCCAGGTCGGCACCGGTAAAGGTGGCCGCCTTCTGCCGGATCAACGGGCACAACTCCTCGTCGAAGAAATTGCTCCAGAAGGCCTTCGTCTCGATCTCGGTCGAGGTGGAAGAATACCCCCGAACATTGAGATCGACACTGAACTGCTGCAGGCGCTCATAGTCGAAGAGGGCGCGTTTGGGATTGTGACAGACGACGATATAGCGCTCCTGGCCGGATGTGGCCCAGAGGCGGATCGTGGCTTCCGACAAGCGCGGAAAGTTGGGGCCAAAGATGATGGCGCAGGTGGCGTGGGACAGGTCCCAGAGCTTGCGCGGTATGTCAGAGGTGCGGTCGATCATGATGAGTCGCACCTCGGCGGCCAGCTGCGACGCCTCAATGAGCTTGTTGAGTTGCTTCTGCGCCAGATAGATGCTGCGAAAGTGGCGATATTCGTCCGACGTACGGAGCAGAGCCGTGTTCTTCGGAATCGGTTCGCCGAGGATCGCGTAGAAGATCTGGCGCTCTGGTGCTTGTTTCAGGGCTTCAGTCACGGGACTCGAATGTGAGCACAAGGGGTACGAAAAGTCAAAAGACACACAAATCTAGTAAGAATTCAGGGGAAAAAGCTCATGGCTTCCATGGCCAACAGCGACACCACACACAAATGGGAAGCTCGCTACACCAAAGAGGGCTACGAACCGGATCGCGACCCGACCCCCTTTGTCGTGGATATCACCGGTCCGCTGATTCCAGGTAAAGCGCTGTGTCTGGCAGCTGGCGCCGGCCGCAATGCGGTCTACCTGGCTACCCGGGGCTGGTCGGTCACAGCGACGGATATCGCCCCCTCGGGTCTGGCCTGGTGCCGCCGCCAGGCGCTGGAGCGTGGTGTCGCGGTGCACACCGTCGTCGCCGATCTAGCCACCTGGGATGCAGGTCGTGCCTGCTGGGATCTGGTGACAATGGTTTCCTACCTGCAGCCCGAGCTGTTTCCCGGGCTGCAGCAGACCTCATTGCGTGTCCAGTGCCGCCACCTGTTGGGCCAACCCCGTCCGCAGAGGTGTGGCTGGCACCGGCAAGGCCGCCCGCTGCAGGTTGCCCAAATCATAGATGCGATGGCAGAGAAAAGACGCGGACGCAGGATTCTGTGCCAGAAACTCGCCGACGGGAAGTTCCTCCACACGAAGCTCGACGCCGACAATGTCGGCGATGATGCGGTAGTAGGCGACGGACTCGACGATATCCGGTCCGGCTGCCTGAAAGATGCCCTGGTGGAGATCGGCCCGGCGCACCATGCCAAGCATGAGATCGGCCAGATCCTGTGCCAGAATCGGCTGTTGCAGAAAGTGCCCGCCGCCCACGAGGCGCAGGGCTTCGCCCGCCCGCAAGCGCTCGAGCAGTTGTTTGTCGCGGCCGTGGGTGGGCAGGCAACCCAGCAGCGAACCGGGTCCATAGATGTGACACGGGCGCACCACGGTCCAGCTCATGTCGCCGCAATCGCTGCGCAGCAGTTCCATTTCGCCCAGGCGCTTCTTGCCACCATACCCGTCCGGCAGGTAATGCGCGGAGGTTTCTCCCTGCGGAAAGCGGCGGTGCACGGGATCAAAGACGAAGTCCGTCGAGACAAACACCAACTGCCGCGCCCGGTCACGAAAGACTGCCACGTCCTGCAGGGCGTCGGCCGGATCATAGCCGATGCAGTCGGCGACCAGATCAAACCGTTCGATCCCGGCGGCCTCCATGGCGGCGCTGATCTGCGCTGCGAATGGGCCCCTCTGCTTGCGGTCGGCGACGATGGCATGGACCCCCGCAGGCAACGCTCGTTGGCCACGGGTCACCACCCAGACATCCCAACCGGCAGCCACCGCCCTGCGGGCCATCGTGCCACTGACGAAGCCGCTGCCGCCGATGATGAGCAGGCTGTCGTTCATGATCCCTCCTGCATCTGGGGTTCGCGGGGTAACAGGTCCATGGGTTGGACGATCTTGCGCCGTTGTGGCGTAAGGCGTGCCAGCAGCTGCGCCGAAGGTGCGTAGCCATGGCGGAAATTGCCCCAGGAGGGCCCGTAGCGGATCACACAGACACGTCGTTGCCCCGCATTGACACGTCGGGCCGATCCGTGGGCGATGCCGTCGGTGAAGATGATGGCGTCCCCCGCCCGCATCGGCACTTCCACGGCCCCCTCAATGCCCTCGACGGTGGCGCCTTCGGGCTTCATGCGGTGCCTGTCCTGGTGCGGATGCGGGAAATTTGCTTTGTGGCTGCCGGGGATCAACATCGTGCCGCCGTCCCCCGGGCCGATGTCGGTGAGTGCCACCAGCGCGTTCACCTGGCCACACATGAAACGGCCGGCGTGGTAACGAAAGTGATTGCGCAAGCTCGGTGGTGTGCCGCCGGAATGAATGCCGATGGCTTCCCCAGGGCCACGGAAACTGGCAAAACACTCATCGATGAACAACGGGCCGTGGTGGTAATCAAAGGTGCCTTCGCCGCCGACAAAAAACTTGATCCGTTCCAACCAGGAAGGATGATCGATGAGCTGCTCGAAGGCTTCCCCCGCCTCATAGATCTGCTGGTAGTTGAGGCCATCCTTCGTGCCATATGTGTGGCCATGCACGTGACCGAACCACTGCCCGGGCTCGAGCCTTGGGATGCCGTCGAGGGTGCTGTTGCACGCGGCCACCTCAGCGGCGCACAGCGCCCCTGGTACATGGATGTATCCGCGCAGGTCGAACAGGTATACGTCGAGCGGGTCAAGCATCGATCGTGGTCTCCACAAAGTCGATTCTGCAGTTTGCCAGACAGTCTTTCAGGTCACGATAAAGTTGCTTGGGCGCCTTGCCGCAAGGGCACGCTGGCCATCGTCGCCGCATCCTAGGCGCCATAGCTATCGTACACGGACAGGTGTTCGGGGTCCTGTGCCTCCGGTTCAACAAACTTGAGAAACAGTCCCTGATTGGCCTTGCCCTGTTCGCTGGCGATCTGCCGCCGACTCTTCAGGTGCTGCAGATCGGTACCCTGGAACATGACCTGGCCACCGGACAAGCCGATGTATTGCCCGGCAAACCGATCCACGTAGTTGTCGCGCTCCTGGCAGAAGTGCGTCACCTGTTCGGCCAGTGTCCGATGTACTTCAGCGTTGTCTGCGGGGGTGATATTGGCATGCACTTCGAAGTCCCCCACCTTCTGCAGCGGATCACCGGTCACGTTGATATCAGCCAATTGCAACGGTCCCAGTCCGGCATCGGCCGCCAGGCGCAGGGGGTTGCGGTCGAAGACATAGGGCGGCTCCGGATGCTCCCCTGCCGGGTCGAAGCCCATCAGGTGCGTACCGACCACATCGGTGGCGACCGTGTTGTCGCCGGCGACAATGACATCTGTCTTCAGCGCCGGACCGTACCACTCCTTGTGATTCATGGCGACGAGTCCGTCGATGACACACAGCCTCGGTTTGAACAGCAGACCCATGTCGGCAATGGTGTGCGGCAGACGTACGTGGGCGTGCAGGTAACGGCGGGGCGCTCCGTACACCGACAGGGGTGTGATACCGAAGAGGTTCTTCATGGTCAGCGTTGTACCCGTGGCCATGTGCGCTTTCATCTTCTGCACGGAGACAACGGCATCGGCGTCCATGACGGCCTTGCTGATCCAGTAGCGGTCGAACATCAGACCCCCGCCCGGTACTTTCGCCTCGACGAGAGGGCCGTCGTTGATGTCGATGAGACGCACATCAAACTCGGCCAGCGCCTCCCGGTACCCCATCGCGGCGTAGAGTTCCTCTGTTGTGCCACCCTCCGTCGTTGTATCGCCGACAAGGATCTCCGCGTCCGTGTGCTGGCGCAGGGCGCGGACCACGGCCCGCAGGACACAGACCTCCGTCAATGCCACCTGACGCCCGGCATGCAGTTTGATTTCCTTCAGCCCGATGTTGGTTTTCACAAATACCGAGCGCAGGCCGCGGAACGTCTCCATGTTACCACCGAGCAGGTCAAGAGCGCGATCGACGGCATCCATCACTTTGTGATCGTCCGATCGGGCGTCACAACGAACGATGCTGACCGTCGGTTTCTGTGCCACGGATTGTCCTTTCACGAATTGAGTCAACCGACGCGGTAGTGCTGTACGGCTGCCAGATCCAGTTCAACACCCAGGCCCGGGGCCTGAGGTACCGTCACCAACCCATCCACCGGTTCCAGGGCGCCACCGATGAGGTCATTCTCACGGGTAAAATGCAACGAATCTGAGGGGATCGTGGCGTTGCGGATCACGGCATGTACATGTGTGCCGTAGGCGCCGGAGACGCCCAGGCCCAGGCCGACGACCTGCAGCCAGACCGGCAGTCCCGCTGCCTCGGCCATGCCTGCCATGATGAGCATGCTTTCCACGTGACCCCCCATGTTGAACATGTCCGCCGCATCGGCGCGGATGGCGGACATGAGCAGCTTCGGGTCACCCAGATGTGGTGCCAGGGGAATGATGGAGTGCTGGCGGAAGTGCTGGTACTGGTGCCAGCCCGGGAGGTACTGGAAGGGGTCCTCAAAGGCCTGGATGTTGTACGCCTCGAGCTGCCGTGCCAGGCGCAGACTGGTCGCCAGATCGCGGAAGGTAAAGTTGGGATCGACGATGATGCCGTAGTCGGGGCCGGCAACTTCCGTCATCAGTGCCACCGTCTCGACGATGTTCCACGGCCGGGCCTTCAGCTTGTGGGTGCGGAAGCCTTTGCGCGCACCCTCTTCGGCCATGGCGGCAAACTCTTTTGGTTCCAGTGGCGGCGACCACCAGCCCACAGGAACCTTGTCCCAGTGTTTGGTGCCCATCAATCGATAGGCGGGCACACCCAGGGCCTTGCCGACGATATCGAAACAGGCCATGGCCATGGCACCACCCATCGTCGTCAGATTCAGGCTCAATGGATCGACGCCGAGCCATTTGGCTTCCACGTCTTCCATGAGATCTCCCCGACCGCCCTCGCCGATGCCGATCAGACCGTCATCGGTGTGCACGCGAAGGATGGTGATGGGCCGCTCCAGATAGTCACCCGGTCGACTCTTCTCGATGGACGGGATGTGGGGAACGGCCGTAACAAAACGTTCGATTCGGGTAATCTTCACAGGGTCATCTCCTCGTTGCCAGCGTCCTAGAACCCCTTGTAGTCTTCTGCTGAGATCGCTGACCCCGGTGGCATGCGCCACATGTAGTCCGCGTCGATCGCCGGTTCCCGGTCGCCAAACCGTTCCATCAGATCGATGCGGTGGCGCAACAGGTCACCGAAGTTGGTGCCATAGTGATGGGTCGTCTCGCCGTGTGCCATGAGGGGCATGAAGTCGACGTCGGAGCGTTCCCACAAATTCAACAGCATTCTCGAGTTGTCCAGTTCCCGCGAGCAGGTGTCGTACACCTGTGCCCGGCGGCGGGCTTTTACCGCCGCATCTGTCGCCTGCAGATACCCGTGCACGCCGGCGATCCAACCACAGATGTTGTGCAACGTTTCCGCATAACAAAGGAAGGCGCGCAACCGATCCCGCAGGTCGATCCAGACATTGCCCCCTTTGGTCGCCATGCCGTCGGCGATATCGATCGCCTCGGCCAACGGTGCCCAGAAGGCCTCGAAGTTGAGCAGATGACGGTCACACTGTTCGACGCTGAGAATCTGCCACAGGGCGTCGGCTGCCAGATCGATGTTGTTCGGATTGTTGAAGATGGTCAGCATCATCTCCTCGTACGGCACGCGGTCCGCTTCGGGGATGGCGCTCATGTCGGGTACGAAGGGGCGGGCCCAGAACCGATACCAGGTAAAGCTGAGCCACATGTACTGACCAATGTCGGGCAACAGGGCCGCTGCCCGATCCGCCGCGCGCCAGGCGTCGACCAGGCGCTGGGCTTCGCCAGCGGCCACCCAGCGCCGCGCGCAACGTAGCGTGACGGCATCGATGTCCGGGTCCGCATCTGTCTCGCGCAACTGAAAGGCGGCCATGACGTCGCGATTCGGATCGAAGGGCGCCAGGTAGATGGAGTCGCAGTAGACATCGACGTGGTCGAAGTCGGCTGCCGCCATCTGCTGCAGTCGACTCGCCGTCAGCCATGGACAGGGCACACCCAGGATGTACTGGCTGCCCTTGGCGCGGGCTTCGTACCAGGCCTGCGACCCGCGCCCACGCAACTCGGCCAGCGTCGCACTCCACTCCGGATCGTCGACGTCGCTGCGCTGCGATTCAGCCTGCAGGTCGATGCCCCGGTCCATGCCGTCCAGGATCGGCCCCTGTTCCTCGGCAATGTTCTTCAGCCCGGCAACGAGCACAAAGTCGGGTTTCACCCGTCGCGCCGCGTCCCGCAGAACGCGCCAGTAGCGGATCACGTTCTCTGCGGCGCGTTGGGCGATCTCTGCGTCGGGACGCCATTCGCGTACGACGTAGGGGCCGCCATTGCGTCCGGGGTAGAGGCTGGCGGTGTACTCGAAACCGGAGCCTGAGTCGTTGAGCAGGGTCTTGAGGAAACCGATCTCGGGGACCTCGGCCAGCAGGGCCTGGATGAGTTCACTGTAGTGCCAGCGCACCGCCGGATGCGCAACCGTCAGGTTGTAGCGTGGCGCGTAGGCCCGGAAAGTGTGATCGATGCGGGCACCCCGCAGCCAGGGGTATCGTTGCAGCAGTGACTCGGGTACGGATCTGGGGTGGGCGGCATAAAAGCCTGGAACGAGGCCGTAACGGGCGGCAGCACGCGCCATGGACTGCAGGCGACTGAGGTTGGCTTGCAGATGCTCTGCCGGATAGGTGCCGGCGTTGAGCTTGGTTTCCACGTACTGGTCCAGGTCCGGCAGGTAGTCATAAAAGCGGTAGTAGATCTCACCATGGGGACCCCGCTCATAGCCCCGGTTTGATGCCATCTCGTTGACGACTACGTGGGAGCAACCCACACGGGCCAGTTCCGCAAACGTCGCCTCCACGTCCTCGTCGTCGACAGCATGGCGCCGACGTTTGAGGAAGCCGTAGCGCCCGATGAGCAGCTCATCACGACCGGTCATGGCGTGAAACGTCGGTCGCAGCAGACGCCCGTGCGCCAGAGCGGCGCTGTCTTGTGTCGCCCAAACATCGCGCAGCTGGGCAAACAGGGCATAGAGCAAGTGCGGTGCCGATGCACTCAACTGGCCGCCGCCGTCGGTGATACGGGCGTACATCCAGTCGCCATCGGGTGTGGCTTCGGGGCCGGTGACAAAACCTGAGCCATCGCCGTGCACGGCAATGTGCAGTACGCCTCGGTCGGAGAGTGCCGCCGCCGACTCAACCGGTGCCAGACGTGCATGGGGCGCCAGCCTCTGGCGCAGTTGCTCGGCGACGGTGGCATGTACCGGATGGCCTGCGGCAGGATAAGCGATAATGCGGGTTGCTGTGAACATCAGCTGTGAATCAAACCTCCATCGGGACGTTGTGGGCGCCATGGGGTCCTGCGCGCCGACGGGTCCCAGGGATGGGCTTTGATGAAATCGTCATCGAGGTCCACACCCCACCCGGGACCATTGGGAATGTCGAGAAATCCGTCGATCGGCGACTCGATCGGTTGTTGCAGCAACCTGGCGCGTCCAGCGTGGGCCCCTGCCGTGGGGATTTCCTGGATCAGGAAGTTGGGCACCACCGCGTCGAGGTGCAGACTGATGGCTGTTGTCAATGGGCTCCAGGGGTTGTGTGGAGCCAGGCTGACGTAGAAAGCTTCAGCCATCGCGGCGATCTTGTAGACCTCCAGAATGCCGCCGGCATTGCCGACATCAGCCTGGATCACGTCCACGGCTTCATGCACCAGTAAGTCGCGAAAGGCGTGACGACCAAAGAGACGCTCGCCGGTGGCAACGGGGATGTCGATTCGTCGCCGCACGTCGGCCAGAGCGGCCGCCGATTCCGGCAGGATGGGCTCTTCGTAAAAGAGGATACCATAGGGGGCAATGCGGCGTGCCATGGCCACGGCGTTGACCGGATTCAACAGACCATGGGCATCGATGGCGATGCCGATGTCACTGCCCACGGCGTCACGCACGGCGCACACGCGGGCTTCGGCACGCTGTCCATGGGCGCTGTTCAAGCCGAGACCCGTGCCCTCGAAAGGGGTGAACTTCACCGTGCGAAAACCCTCTTCCAAGCGCCGGTGCGCGTCGTCGGCATAGCTGTTCGGTTCGCCGCCGTGGATCCAGGCGTAACATTCGACACGATCGCGGACGCGACCGCCAAGCAGCTGCCACACCGGCACGCCCAGGGCCTTGCCCTTGATGTCCCACAAGGCGTGTTCGATGCCGCTGACGGCAGCAGACAACACCGGCCCACCACGCCAGATGACGGTACGCGTCATGTCACCCAGCAATCGTTCGATGGCGAGCGGGTCGGCGCCGATGATGAGGTGCTCCAGATCGCGCAGGGCTCCGACAACGGCCTGTTCCTTGCCGACGCAGGAGGGTTCGCCGATGCCACTGATGCCCTCGTCCGTCTGCAGGTGAACAAAGACATACACCCGCGATGCACCCGGGGTGCCGATATCAGCCGCAAGAATGTTGAGATGGGTGATCCGCATGATTCCGCTCAGGTTGAGGCCTGCACGTCGGTGGCCCCGTCGATACGGGAGCCACCGTAGCAGTGGCGCAGTTCCAGATCGAGCAGCAGTCGTTTGAAGTGCACGCCGCCGGCATAGCCCCCAAGCCTACCATTGGCGCCCACGACGCGATGACACGGAATCACAATGGGCAGCGGGTTGCAGTGGTTGGCACCACCGACTGCGCGGGCCGCCCCTGGTTGCCCCAGCGCGCGCGCCAACTGGCCATACGACGAGCTGGTGCCGTAGGGCACCAGCAGCAAAGCCTGCCATACCCTCTGTTGGAATGCTGTTCCCCGCGGCATCAGCGGCAGATCGAAGCTCTGCAAGGTGCCGGCGAAGTAGGCTGCCAGTTGCTCTCCGACTCCGTATCCCGCTGCGGCTTGTTGTCTCCAGGCTTGCGGCACGCAGAACCCGCCGTCGGCGGCGACGAACCAGATGCGTTCGACCCCACTCGGACCCCAGGCAACACCGATATCCCCTGCCACGGAGGGCAGCGTCGCATAGTCGAGGGGCAAATCATCGGCAGCCATAGGTCTGTCCTGACCTACGGCCTATTTGAGCAGCATCATCCGGCCTGTTGCGACGAAGTCGGCCGTGGTCAGACGGTAGAAGTACATGCCGTTGCCGGCGGTGTATCCGGATGCATCCCGGCCATCCCAACGGACGGAGTAGAAGCCGGCCGCTCGGGTCTGCCTATCGAGCAAGCTGCGCACCGGGCGTCCGAGGACATCGTAGACGACCAGTCGCACCGATGTTGCTGCCGCCAGGGAAAAGTCGATCTGCGTCTCCGGGTTGAATGGATTCGGGTAGGCGCGACCGAGGTTGTAGGCAGTCGGGCGCAAGGTGACGGCTGCCGTGGGTGGCACGGTCCGCACCTGGCCACTCGTCGTTGCCAGCAGCACCTGTTCGAGGTGAATCCGAGCGTCGTTGGCCAACTGCCGTTGGTGCAACCGGAAGGTCAATTCCGCCAGCGGGCCGCTTTCCACCGTACTGGCGACCTGGTATCCAGCACGGGGCCGACCGTCACCTAGTAGCACCCGGCCCGGGCGCTGCTCGAAGACGCGAAAGAACTCGCCACCGGCGGACGCCTCCAGGGAGCGCGCGTCAACAAAGGACAACACTGATGGGTCCCAACTCAGCACGGCTCCATACGATTGTACGCCGACCAGATCCTGCGCTCGCAGCTGCACGCGTACGATATCGGCAGGCAACGACGTGGCGCCATCCAGGCCCGTGTCGGCGCTCATGCGGAATTCCACTGAATCGTCCACGAGTCGCGTTGCCGTTGTGGATCCGGCGCTCTTGCCTGCTGTTGTACCGAAGGCGTCGACAAAGGCGAAGAAATCATCGAAGTCGATGGACGTTCCCGGGCCCGAATTGTTCAGATCAAAAACCGGGAAGTCATCGGCGGAGCCACCGAAGGCGTCGACAAAAGCGAAGAAATCATCAAAATCCACGCCGCCGGAATCATCAAAATCACCTGCCAGCAGCGGGCGGGTAGAGACGACGAACTCCTGGGCTGCCGTGAATGGACCCAACAGCGAACCCTCGACGGCGCGGGCGCGCCAGTAGTAGGTCGATTCGTCTACGAGTGTGCGGCCGATGGTCCACGAGGTAACCCCCGCTCCCGCGACAATGCCGGATTGAGAAGCCGTGACGTCTGAGAAATCAGCCTGCGTGGACACCTGAATCGTGTAGGACAGACTGGCACTGGTGACAAAAGGCTCGGCGTTGGTAAAGGTGAACGTGGGCTGCAGCGGCGCACCGGTGACACGCAGGTCAGAAGGTTCGGTGGGGGCTGCGGACAGAACCGGGGTCAATGCCAGTGCGGCCTGTGCGAGGGATTCATTGGCCGGTGCTGTACGGTCGACGGCAGTGATCTGGTATTCGTATGCCACATCGTTCTGCACGGACAGATCATGGTACTTCGGTAGTTTCAGGCGGGTTGCCAGCGCCGTGAAGCTGCCCTCCCCGGCCCGACGCCGATAGACATTGTAGCCGCCGAGATCGGCCTCGAGATTGGCCGCCCAGGCGAGCGTCACCGTCCGACTGCCCGCTGTGCCTACCAAAGCCGTCGGTGGGCTCGGCGCTGTGGTATCGGCCGACGTCCGGGTCGTGAACGAAACCTCTGCAGACTCCGTCGGCCCGTTGCCGGAACGATCACTGGAACCGGCGGTGAGGAAGTACTGCGTTCCCGGCAGCAGGTTGGTCAGTGTCACCTCGTGCGCGAGGACATCCGTCGCATCGCCCGTGGTCTGGTCGAGCAACCCGGACACTGTGCCAAGATCAACAAAGCTGTCCCCCAGTTCGTCGGTTTGCCAGGATATGATGGCAGATGAGTCTGCCGCGGTGACAACAAGCGCGTCAATTACCGGTGCCACGATGTCCGGCAGAGCATCGGTTGTCAGCGACATCACCGTACTCTGCGTCGGCCCGTTGTTGCTCAGGTCGGCAGAGGTAACCTGGTAGAAATAGGTCGTCGACGGCGTCAGATTGGTCAGCGTCACTGCGTGCACAGTGCCGGTGGTGGGCAGGGTGCGAATGAAGCCCAGGACCTCGGCATCGACGCCAAACTCGACCTGTGCGGTGGCGTCCTCGTCCGTCGTCCACTGGATCGTGGCGACTTCGTCGTTGTGATAGATCACCTGTGGGCCCGCCGTCAGCGCCGGGGCAGTGAGGTCGACCTCCGGGTCGGTGGCAAACACGCCAGTGCTGCTGGTGGTGGCGCCGTTGCCGGCGGCATCCGTGGAGCCCACCCGGAAGGAGTAAGGGGAGCCGGCGGCAAGGTTGGACAGGACCAGCTTGTGCTTTGTGCGGCTGACACCGGAGTTGGATCGGGCCTCGCCAATGGTCTGCAGGCCAAACTGCACGTCCGACGAGGCCGGTTCGTCCGTCGTCCACTCGACGATGGCCGTGCTGTTGGTCTTCGACGATACGGTAGGTCCGGAGAGAATCACCGGAAACTGCGTATCCGGGTCGTTGCTGGTGGTGAAGGAGCCGGCACCCCCGGGGGGTTGCAGCACTTTCAACCGCTTGCCGGCATGAGCGCGTTTGCCGGCGGGCAGATTGGGCTCAAAACTGGCGGTCTGGCCGTTGGCGGCTTCCACGACAATGCCATAGTCATAGACGCCACCCGGCTGCAACCCAGAGACCGTGATGGAGTGCTCCTGAGCCAGGCGCAAGGCGCCATTCGGCGTCTGATCCGAAATCTCGAATTCGTCCGGGGTGCCGTACGTGCCTCCCTTCGTGCCGAAGAACACCGTCGCCCGTGTATCGACGTCGGTGACGAACTGCACGATACCGAGCACATCCCGCACAATCACAAAGGGCCCCTCAACGATGACGGGCGGCAACGTATCACCCGCTGCCGAGGTCGTGAACTGCAGGTCGCGACTCCACTGTTGGTTGCCGCGAGGGTCGGTGGACAGGCTGTCACCGTCTGGCGTGACGACGGTGACCCGGTAGCGGTAGCGCGTCGACGGTGTCAGATCGGAGAGGGTCAGACTGTGCTCGTTGAGAATGTCACCGGTGCCGGCGGAAAACTCGTAGAGTCCGGTGCTGCTACCGTCGGGGCTGCCAGCGGCGACCTCGCTGTAGGAGACGGCAGCCAGGGCAATCTGATTGAGGCGAAAACTGATGACCGCCGCCTCGGGACTGACCACCTGTGCCGGCGGGGCAAGCAGGCGCAACGGCTGGCGCTCGGCGGGCGTGCGGAACGTGCCGGTCTTGGTGACGGTGAGTTGCGCTTCCGTCAGCAGTCCCTGCTGAACCAGCGCATCGGCGTCGACGAGCCGCGAGGTGATGGTATAGGCGTACTCGGTGGCCGCCGTCAGACCGTTGATGGTGGCCGAATGCGCCAGAGCCCCTTCGAGATCGAGCTCGATAGCGGCGACCTCGTCGCCCTGGGTGTCGTTGATGACCATCTGCGTATTGGCGAGGCGATTCGTGAACCAACTGGCGGAAGCACTTGTGAGAGTCGTCTGCACGTCGAAATCTGTGCCGGCCACCGGGCGCAGATCGGGCGCCAGACGGGTGCGGAAGACGCCTGACAAGAGATTGGAGCGAGAGCCGGCGAGCCCCGTGGAACGGGCGACAAATTCGTACCGGGTGTCGCCGGCAAGGCTGTCAATGTTGACCAGGTGGCGCCGTGACAACAACAACCGATTGAGGGCGGTAAGGGAAGCCAGAAAGCCATCGGCGTACGGTGGGCCCAGATCGGCGGCGGTGAGAGCGGAGTCGCGTGCAGAAGTGTTCGCAAGGCTGCTGTCGGCAATGGTGACCCCAGCGGCGAACAACAGGCGGGCGGCGGCGACGACGGCAGTATCATAGCCGGCGGCGGCGCCGGCGGTGGTAACGCGCCAGAGACTGTCACCGGCGGCGCGCACGCGCACGGTATCGGCGAGGCCGGCAAAGCGACTTTCCCAGGCGACGGTGGCACCGTCGAAGCGACGTGTGATTTCGGCATTGAAGATCCGGTTGGCGAACCGCTGAGCCAAGGTCACCCCCAGATCGCCGGGGCTGAAGGTGAGCACATCTTCATCATCCGGGCTGGCAGATGTGTTGACCTCAACGCTGATCAGCCAGATGCCGGCACCGGCGTCTGGCAGGCTGTCGAGCATGCGAAATTGGAAGGTTCCCAGCAGGCCGCCACTGGTGACCGATGTGAGACCGGCACCAAGAATGGTGGAGCCACCCTCGACCTCGGCCAGGCCATCGTCGCGCAGTTCGGGTGACTTCGGCAACGCCAGAGCGCCCGGTGTGACGTCACCCAGCGTGTAGGAGACAAACTCAACAATGGCCGGATCGAAGAGCAGACGAATGACGATCCCCTTGACCTCGGTCGTGCCGGCAGCCCGGACCAACA
>ERZ890510.1029-NODE-1029-length-19735-cov-5.330742_pt1 | contig 19735 bp, 26 predicted proteins | sample MGYA00521265_ERZ890510 | MGnify/ENA primary metagenome ERZ890510 (study PRJEB32303, sample SAMEA104408624) | aquatic metagenome | biome: Brackish water; feature: Chemocline; material: water | place: Baltic Sea | collected 2014-10-26T21:54:00 | depth 110 m ...
CACATCCGCAAGTTAATGATTGTGCGGTCATAGGCGAGGTATCAGGAGATAAGGTTCTTGTTGTTGCCTACGTGCTCTCTTCAGACCCCAATATAAATCCCGACGATTTGTTTTTATACGGTAGGGCAAACCTTGCATCTTATAAAGCACCGAAAGTTGTCTATATTACGAGCGATTTTCCGCGAACCAAAAATGGAAAAATCTTAAGACGTGCAATTAGTAGAGCTGATGCGTCTGCGTTTTCTACCTCTAAGAGTCTGGGAGGCGCTTCAGTAAATCATTAGAGATCAATGAACCCCATTTTCCGACAGCTGATAGGCTTATTCGCCTATGCAAAAAGCAACTTTGTGCGGTCTTATCCAGCAGTTATAGTCTTGCTTCAAACTCTCAAAGCAGTCATTGTTTTGAGTATAGCTTCCGTTATCCCAACAAAACTCCCAAGCACCGTCCGTTGCCGTAACGCGTCCAAACACGCCACGATGAATAATCTCTAAAGTCTGGATAGCACTCTGACGTACCCGAGCGACAAGCTGTATTAAGAAACCCATCTGAACACTCACCAGTCTTGGAATTGTAGGTAGAGGTGCCATCCATACCAGTCCCACCATTTATCGTGCGCTTACAAGTAGTGTCAGCAGCATTAACAGTCGAAATTTGAACGTGGTTACTAGGGTTGCTAATACTTTGAAGATATTATTCAAGTCAAAATTCTAAGAAAGTAGATTACTAATTCGTGACAAACATATGATTTAAAGCGTTATATAGATATAAACCGAGGCTGAGAAATCCCCAGAGCGCGCAGTCCTAGGCTTACTTGATGGAGTTTAGCCAATATATAAGGTCACTTGTATTCATCCACATATATTCCACATTGCGTATAATGTATATTATGTCAAGTTGATAATCTATTAACAAGGACAAGGTCTTTTAGTCGTCTTCTTCGTGTTCTCCCTCATCTTTCTCTCGAGAGCTCTCAGGAACATCGTTATCCAGCGCTGACTTATGGTGGGACACCCTATCAACCAGCACGTTTAATTTTTCATCTGACAACTTCACAGGCGTACTTATTAGTCCCGCTGGATCTATCGTGACATGATGCCCAGGCGCAACAATATGCTGCGTGTAAATATCATTAGCCACCTCAATCTTCCCATTAAATAAGTGGAAAACTGACTCAACTTCATGAATATGGCCAAGGAACTCCGTGCCTCGAATACCAATCGTTGCAACCGGTGTCTCAATATTTACTGTCTCTGGGGTCTTCTTCGCTACCTGTCCAGATATAAACCGGAACGTACTTTTCGTCACATAAAGCGAGACCGAGTCCTTCTCCCCACTATAAACAAATTTATCCAGTGTCAACTCAGCATTCTGACTGATATAAATCGGAGTTTGATCAAGTAAATATACCTTCGCACGACTCCTACCCCCCCGTGGCGATCACATCATCCTCATATAGCTTTGAGTTTAATTCCGCGGCAATCACCGCACCTTCACGCTCAATAGACACAGAACCGATAACAACCGATAACACACCAATCGGATCCGCAGCATGCGACAGACTGGCTATTAAAAAATAGCTCACAATGAGAAAAATACTGCTGAAGGAAGGATGAAATGGATTCATCCGAGCGAATGTCACTCAGTTAGAAGTACTGATACTTTTTCACTGCTGGCTCGTCCCATTCGATTCCATTCCCGACGCGATTCGGCACGGTAGCCATGCCGTCTTTCACCTCAAACGGCTCTTGAATCAACGGGTTTCCCCAGTCGCGATACTCTAACCAATCCGCGGATTCAGACGCTTTCAGCAAATGGGCGGATACCTCAGGATACAAATGGCTTGATAATGGCACGTTCGCTGCGCCAGCGATTGCGGCTGCACTCATCCAACCAGTGACCCCACCAATTCTCATTAGGTCTGGCATATATAGATCCGCGGCATTAGCCTGGATGGCTTCAAAAAATGATCGAGGCCCGTAAATGTTCTCACCGATCGATATGGGTGTCTTTATTTCAGCCGTTAATTGGGCACTTTGGGCATAAGTATCAAAAACGATCGGTTCTTCAAACCAATACATACCCTGATCATCCAAGCCGTGAAGTCTCGTAATTGCCTCTTGAATGGTCTGCCCTTGATTGAAATCAACCATGAGGTGGATGTCTTCCCCCACCGCTTTTCTGACGGTTTCAATGGCTTTAATATCGTCTCTAAGTTTCTCTCTACCCAGTCGCATCTTGATTGCTTTGAATCCACCTTCATGGACTAATTCTTCAGCTTCTTTTGCTAACTTATCGAGAGGCAATAACCATAATCCGTTGGTATTGTATGCCCGTAGCGGACCGGTAGATCCTCCAAGTAAGTTCGCAAGTGGCATATTTGCAGACTTAGCAAGCGCATCCCAAAGCGCCATATCAAGACCCGCGGCCACGATCACACTGAGGCCCTGCCGTCCAATTAGATGTAATGAACCGATTACTTCTCGATACATATCGGCTGGACAAATTGCCCTGCCTTTGAACTTAGTCGCCATGTCGTGTAATGCAGGTGCAATGTACTTGACCGAATCTTTGATGTAAGGCTCTAAGTAGCTACGCCCAACAATACCCTCCTTCGTGCGTACATCAATGAGGATAAGTGGCCACTCGGTAAATTTACCAACTTTTGCGACTACTGGACGTCTTAATGGGACGATTGACGCCCGAACATTGATGCTTTCGAAAGTGAGTGTTTCCATGAGATCCCCTTATGTCTTTGCGACTTGAATTTATTTCAACATAATTTTACCTGAGAAAGACCACCCCTCTCTATTGCGAGCTGTCCTTTAATCAAATCTAAATAACTTTCTGGTATGCTTCGAAAATGGATCAGTTTAGCCATATTTGTCTCTATATGAGCGCTTCTATTTTAATTACAACTTAGGACTTAAACGCAATGAAAAATACACTGTCAGTTCTGTTTGGTTTGTTCATTTTTATATCCTCTGCATCCGCTGAGCATCATGGCCATTCAGCAGGAAAACTTTCTTTAATCTCTAATGGCGAATTTATATTAGATACCGTTGAGGCAGGTGACATCAAACATACGCTTGCTGAACTTAAAGGATTGGGTAATATCGTTGACTCCACTTATGCGCCGATGCCAAACGGTACAGTTATCGCGTTTGAGTGCGCGGGTAGCAACGTAACCAAAAACGGCGAGAGCATGCTTTATGCACTGTGTTTGGCTAAGGATAAAGATGGTGACCAATTCTCCATTGAAAATACTCGGGTTGGCTTGATTGGCGTAGCCGGACCTGGAGAGAGTGTTATGCGCGGTATATCTGGTAAATTTGCAGATTTAATGGGCACCTGTACTTATGTGCCAACGTATATGAAGAACGACGGTGTGTTCGTATCTGTTGCTTATGAATGTGACATGAAACACTAAAATACTCTGTTCAAGTGAAGTTAAAACGGCAGGTATAATCCGTATCTGCCGTTTTTTTTTGGCTTTTTATTTAGGAGGAATGTGATTATGTGCCGCATTATGAATGTGTTGTCTTTAGTTTTTAGGAGCATTAGTAATGTCCAGTTTGATTTCGTGTGGGTCCTCTGATAGTGATTTGAGTCGTCAAGATAAGATTGAACGTCTTCTTGAGGGGACCTATGAATTAGCAAGTTGGAATGATGGCACTGACGAATTTTCCCCACCTGATGTAAAAGGACGCATCACTTTTTACGATGGGAACATTGTTTTTAACATGCATAACAGTATTGATCTAAAAAATCTCACCACGCTCGCCTGGATGGGTGAGTACCAACTGGTTGGAGATACCTTTGGATATCGCTACACCAATGCGTCTACTTTTAAAACAAAAGATGGCGTAACTACTGAAACCAATCAAGTGCCATGGACGGAATTTAGAGAATTCACAGTTACAGAAGTAACTGACTCTTTACTTAAATTTGAAGCGAACGGTGGAAAGCAGGTTTTTGAAATTGGTGTCGATCAATTGGTCTATACCGATTTTGCTCCAGCTAATAATGTCGGATCAGGCAGCGGTTTTGCAAGCCGTGCGTGGAACCGAATTTCTGATAAGCCCTAACTGCGACGTTTAAACGGTACGTTCGGTCGAGCGTACCGTTTTTCTTAGTGGTTCTCCTTTGACTGGAAATCTTTTCTGCCTCGGAATTAAAACGGCCGATCGCCCTTCAATGTTATTCTGTGGAGCAGTCTCAACTGGCCTTGATAGTCATTGAGCGGCAGGTGCAATAAGCATCGGTTATCCCAAAGCGCTAAATCCCCTTTTCGCCAGTCGAAACGACACTGGAACTCTTCTTTTATTTGATGTGCAAACAGATCAGTGAGTAGCACCCTACTGTCCTCTACGCTGAGCCCTTCTACGCTACAGGTATGCGCGGGGCTGATATAAAGGCTTTTCAATCCGGTATCAGGGTGGGTTCTAACCATAGGGTGTGATGCTGAATAGCTGACAGAAGACGCTTTGCCGGAATCCGTAATTCGATTTAAACGCGTGGCAGAAACTGCTTCTAGATCAGAGCGCGACTCCGCCTGTAACGAGCTGATACGATCTTTAATGTCATTGGACAGCATGTCATACGCTTTGTATTGGTTCGAGAACAACGTGTCTCCGCCTTGCTCTGGCACCTCGATCGCGTAGAGCATGCTGGCCTTTGGAGGGACCTCGAGATAAATGGTATCGGTGTGCCACACGCCACCAAAATTCTCTGTTTCCTTGGGCGTTTTTAAAACACGTGTGACTTGGGGGTGGCCCTCTAAACCGACTAAAAATGGATAAACATCGGGCTCTCCGAAATAACTGGCGAATTTAAGCTGTTCGGATGGGGTTAAACTCTGATTTCTAATAAACACAACGCTATATTGCAGCCATGCTGCGTGTATTTGCTGCAGCTCTTCTTGGCTCGCAGAATGCAATGAGACGTCTTCGATGGTGCAGCCAACGTTTTGATTAAGCGGTTTAATAATCATTGAAGTAATCAACCATTTTTTTATCACACTGATGTTCGTCAGTATTTAAATATTTTTCTATTTTAATTAAAATGACGACATACATTACAGTTTAGTTTGACCACATGATCATACAAAAAATTATCGACATAAGGCATCACAAAATATTTGAAATTTCGATGATTTTTATCATCATTTTTTCGGCACTTACCGTAGGTGCAAGAACCTACCGGCAACTTGAACCTTACCAGGATTTACTGTCATATCTCGATATTTTAATCAGCGTTATTTTTCTGATTGAAATCATCATTCGTTATGTTGCAGAGGGTAATTTCAAACGTTTTGTGCGCGATCCGTGGAATCTCTTCGACGCAATAATTGTTATTGGCAGCCTGATCCCGCTAGAGAGCTCTAATCTGGTCTTCGTGGGGCGTTTATTGCGCATCTTCAGGGTTTTGCGATTGATTACGTTTATCCCCGAATTACGCCTGCTTTTGAACGCGTTATTTAAATCTCTCCCAAGGTTGGGGTATTTAGTCTTGTTGATGTTTATTTTCTTTTATATGTATGGAGCGATTGGATCGACCTTATTCGGATCGATTAACCCATTTCTATGGGGTGATATCGCTAAGTCCATGCTGACGTTATTTCGGGTCATGACTTTTGAGGATTGGACAGACGTCATGTACGAAGTTATGGAGTTTTATCCCCTTGCCTGGATTTATTTCCTCACATTCATTTTCTTCTCAGCATTTGCATTTCTTAATATGTTGATCGCTATCGTAGTCGACGTCGTCAATAAGGAAAATAAAGCCTTGAATTCAGGTGATAACGAAGAGGAAAGACATAAACAGGAGCTTATGGCCGGTATTAAAAAAATATCGGGTGAGCTGGAGCGATTAAAGAATAGATTAGGCTGATGGTGCCGCGTGGCCTGTTAAAAAAAGCTTATGGAAGTTTTCAGTGGTTTTTTGAGCAACTACATCCAGAGGTAAATCTTTTACTCGAGCCAGCTCTTCGAGAACGAAGCGTACATATGAGGGTTCATTTGTTTTTCCTCGGTGTGGCATTGGTGCTAAGTATGGAGAATCCGTTTCGATCATTATTGATTCGATGGGTATAGTCCTAGCAACACTGCGAACTTCCTCAGCATTTTTGAATGTGAGTATTCCAGAGAATGAGATCAAAAATCCGAGTTCAATTGATGCGAGTGCAAATGGTAGGGTCTCCGTGAAGCAATGCATGACACCTCTAACTTCCCCACGGCCTCTTTCTCTGAGGATATCTAAGGTATCGTTGCCCGCTTCTCTCGTATGAATGATCAGCGGTTTCTGGGTTTTCTTAGCCGCATCAATATGAACTCGAAAACGCTCGCGTTGCCATTCGGTATCGCCTTCAGATCTGAAGTAGTCGAGACCTGTCTCGCCAATAGCGACTACTTTAGGGTGATTCGACAGCGTGACTAATTGCTCTACCGTAGGTTCTTCACAATTTTGATGATCTGGGTGCACGCCTACGGACGCAAAAATATTGGGGTATCGAGTTGCTAGATCCAGTATTTCTGGGAATTTCTCTAACTCGACTGAAACGCATAAGGCCTTAGACACATCGTTCTCTTCCATGCGCTTAAGAAGACCGTCTATATCTCCCACAAGCTCTGGGAAGTTGATGTGGCAATGCGAATCAATAATTTTCATAGTGTTGGTTATTATGCTTGTGGCCATTTCAAAAAGAGCGCTTCTAAGGCCAGTCTTCGGTTAAGTGGGTGATTTGCTGACTTTAGATAGTCATTGAAGCTGCCTTGCCAATGCGTGACTGCTTTGGGTGTCATCGCGCGTTTAATGCGCTGAATCTCTGATACTTTATCCTTATGAAAGACTATATCCCCGCCTAGATCCGCCATCAGCAAGTCATGCAGCAAGGGATAAAAAATACGTTGTAATATCGGCGCATCGATTTTTTCGCAAAATGCGGCAAGGGTAAACGCGTTAATGGCATCTTGACTTAACAACGCAAGGATTTTATCTCGATTTACAAAGAAGGCGTCATCCTCTATCAGCTGCATTGACGCAAAGGGCGCACATCCTGAAAGCCGAATGGCAAGTTCTTTTTTATGTTCTTCGATCTGATTGATAGACGTCTGACGATTTAACCAGTCTGAAGTGACTGCGAGCTCAGGGGCTCTCACGTGAACCTTCAGGCACCGACTGAGTATGGTTGGGATTAACGACTCTGAGTGCTTGGCCAACAAAATGAAATGAAGAAATGCGGGTGGTTCTTCTAAATTTTTCAATAATGCATTCGATGCATTTTGATTTAAGTTGTCAGCCGGATCAATAATAATGACTTTTGCATGACCTCGATGAGGTTTGGTGTAACAGAAGCTTCCCAATTCTCGAACGGTTTTCACACTGATGACCTGTTTTACTTTCTTTGTACTGGCTGCACCTTCCTCGTCAGCACTTGTATCGACTTCATCGTTACTGAGCATCTTAAAATCAGGATGAGTTTCAGCTTGAAAAAGGTGGCATGATCCACATATTCCACAGGGCTCTTTCAAGAAAGATGCTTTTTCACAAAGCGCAGATTGAGCAAGATGAAGAGCCAGGGTTCGTTTCCCAACCCCCTCTACCCCGTACATCAGCAATGCTGGCGGTAAATTTGTTCCAACTTTTCTCTTAGGCTCATCAAGCCATGAATACTGAGCTAACTGCATATTTGATCCAGCTCGTTTTGAACGAGTAGACGAATCTGACTTTTCGATTTTGAAGAGTCAATGACTTTTACGCGCGCAGGATCTTTCTTTGCCCGATCTAGGTAGGCTTGTCGAACACGTTCATGAAAATCTATGGTTTCGGATTCGAAACGATCTTTGGCACGATGACTCATACGACGTTGGGCTATTTCAATCGGCAGATCAAAGAATAGAGTGAGATCGGGTTGAAGTGTTCCTTGAACCCAGTGCTCCAATATTTCGATGCGTGATGGGTCAACACCGGAGCCGCCACCTTGATAGGCGAATGTGGCGTCAGTAAAGCGATCACAAATGACTAGGACTCCAGAGTCTAAAGCCGGTTTGATGACGCGCGCGATGTGTTCTTTTCTCGCAGCAAACATCAAAAGCACTTCAGTGTCCGAATCTAGAGGTGTTGTAGCGCCTAACATCATGTTTCTCAGTTGTTCGCTAAACGGTGTTCCACCAGGTTCACGCGTTTGAACAAGGTCTCTCTTACGATCCCGAAGGTAATTAACGGCGTAGTTAAGCTGGGTGCTTTTTCCTGCCCCATCTACACCTTCAAATGTAATGAAAAGGCCTTTAGTCACGTGTACTTTCGTTGTTAGCGTTGGTATTTTTTCACGGCGCTATTGTGGTCTATAAGGTTATCAGAGAACTGGTGGCTACCGTCCCCTTTTGCGACAAAATACAGTGAGCTGGTTTCCGCAGGATTCAGCGCAGCGTGAATAGAGCTGCGACTAGGCAGCGCAATCGGTGATGGGGGTAAGCCGTTTCTGGTGTACGTGTTATAGGGGTTATCGGTTTTGAGGTCTTTATAACGTATGTCACCATCGAAGTTGTCCCCAAGGCCATAAATCACAGTTGGGTCTGCTTGTAATCGCATCCCCGTCTTTAATCGATTCATAAATACGCTAGAAATTATTGGTTTTTCTGCTACGAGTAACGCTTCTTTTTCAATGATTGATGCGAGAATAAGTGCATTGTATGGATCTTTAAAACGTACGTTACTGTTGCGTTCGCGCCACTCTTGCTCGAGTACTTGGTTCAATTTTTTATGAGCAATTTTCAACATCTCGAGGTCACTCGTTCCTCCAGAGAAAATATATGTATCCGGAAAAAACAATCCCTCAGGATGTTCATAAGTAATGTTCAAGTAGTCGAGTATTTTATTTCGGCTCCAATCCGTGCTGGTGTGAAGAATCGCATCGTGGTCATTCAACGCTTTTCGTAGATCGGCGAAGGTCCAACCCTCTTGGATTCGTAAACGGTTTTTTGCAAAGTAGCCGCGATAAATTTTTTGCAGGACTTGAAATCCCGTCACACCGTCTTTAAATTCGTATTTTCCTGCCTTGATGTCTGAACCCATACCAAAGAATCGGGCTAAGAGCTGAAAGGATTGTGCATCATCAATGATCGATTTATCCGCCAACGTGGTTGCCGCGACGCTTAATGTCGCACCCCGCTCAATGGTCAGCGTCGTTGGTTTTTCAAGATCGACAGAGCTTAAACCAACGAATAATATCCAAACCACGAAGAGTCCAATAAGGACGCAGGCACTGAGGACTAGCCTGATAAATATTTTTTTTAAATTCGCCACGTTGCTCCAGTCATCTGTTTCTAGGACAGATGACAGTCATAGACTCAGTCAATCGACGAGAATACGAGGCTGCCGTTTGTGCCCCCGAAGCCAAAGGAATTAGAAATGGCGGAACGGATCGTCATTTTTCTGGCTTTATTAGGGACATAATCTAAGTCACACTGTGGATCAGGATCATTTAGATTAATTGTCGGTGGTGCAATCTGATCTCTAATCGCCAAAGCCGTAAATACCGCCTCAACACCACCCGCGGCACCAAGAAGATGTCCGATACTTGATTTGGTGGAACTCACGGCTAAGTCATTGGCATGATCACCAAACATTCGTTTTATGGCCACGGTCTCAGCGATATCACCCAGTGGTGTCGATGTACCATGTGCATTAATGTAGTCAATCGTATGTGGATCAATGCCGCCGTTTTTAAGTGCATTGCTCATGCAACGAGCTGCACCCTCTCCATCTTCGCTGGGTGCCGTGATGTGATGTGCGTCCGCACTCATGCCGTACCCACTTAATTCGCAGTAAATCTTAGCACCGCGACGCTTGGCGTGTTCCAGTTCTTCTAGAACCATCACACCGGCACCTTCCCCTAAAACGAACCCATCTCTACCTTTATCCCAGGGACGACTTGCTGTTAGAGGATCGTCATTTCGTGTGCTGAGTGCGCGAGCCGCTGAAAACCCGCCAACACCGAGGGGGGATATGCAGGACTCTGCTCCACCAGCCACCATCACATCGACGTCACCATATTCGATCAATCGGGCGGAATCACCAATGCAGTGAGTTGCTGTGGTGCAGGCAGTAACCATAGCCAAACTTGGGCCTTTGAGCCCGTACATGATGGACAGATTCCCTGCGACCATGTTGATGATAGCGCCCGGGATGAAGAACGGAGAAATTTTTCGAGGCCCGCCCTCGCCTAAGATTTTGCCCGTGTCTTCAATGAGCGGTAACCCACCGATACCCGACCCAATATTGACGCCGATACGCTCTGCGTTGTCCGGTGATTTTGAGAATCCGGCATCCTCTAGAGCTTCGATGCCTGCTGCGAGTCCGTAATGAATGAACGTATCCATACGACGGGCGTCCTTCGCAGGAATGATCGTTGTAATATCAAAATCTTTTACTTCTCCAGCGATGTGCGAAGCGAATGGCGTTGCATCAAAACGGGTGATCGTACCTATTCCAGATTGTCCTTCCAGAATATTCCCCCAAGCCTTTGGAACATTGTTCCCAACTGGGCAAACAATGCCCAACCCAGTTACGACGACCCGACGTTTTGACACCGACTACTCCTTGAGTATTTTGATAGCACCCTCGCTACTGGTTTAGCTATCTTGATTAGGATTAGAGTTGACGTAATCGATAGCTTGCTGAACTGATGTGATTTTTTCCGCTTCTTCGTCAGGAATCTCGCATTCGAATTCCTCCTCGAGTGCCATAACCAATTCAACGGTATCCAGTGAATCAGCACCAAGATCATCTACAAAGGTGGACTCGTTTTTGATGTCAGCTTCGTTAACACCCAGCTGCTCAGCAACAATTTTCTTGACGCGTTGCTCGATTGATTCCATGTACAAAACCCCTCAGTTTCTAAAAAAAAATGATTTATTGAATCCACTTCACTAAAGCGCGGTATTTTACCAAATAAAAGGCATCTTTGGGTCTATTCCATCAACATGCCACCATTGACATGAATCGTTGATCCTGTGATGTATCTGGATAGATTGGATGCTAAAAATAAAACGGCATTCGCAATATCTGACACTTCACCCAAACGGCCTAAAGGCACTTGATTAATTAAGGTTTTTTTCTGATCTTCGGCCAAACCCTGTGTCATTTCTGTATCAATAAAACCAGGGGCCACGCAATTAACGTTGATATTTCTCCCACCAAGCTCTCGGGCTAAGGATTTACTGAACCCCACGATTCCTGCTTTCGCGGCAGCATAATTGGATTGACCCGCGTTCCCCATGAACCCAACAACAGAGGTCAAGTTGATGATTTTTCCAGATCGCGCTTTCATCATGCCCCGACATACGAGTTTTGAGAGCCGATAGACAGACTTGAGATTGGTATCCATGATGTCATCCCATTCATCTTCTTTCATTCTCATCAATAGATTATCTCTGGTGATGCCAGCGTTGTTGATGAGGATTGAAATGGCCCCGTGCGTATTCTCTACTTCCGAGAGGACTGCAGTGCACTCTTCTAGCTTAGAGACATCCAATCGATAGCCACGACCTGATATGTTCTCTTTTTTGAAGATCTCAGTAATCCGATTCGCCCCTTCATCTGTAGTGGCTGTTCCTGCAACGGTTGCACCAGCGAGACCCAACGTCTTTGCGATCTCCGCACCGATGCCGCGACTCGCTCCAGTCACGAGGACCACCTCACCTGCCAAACTTATATTCATAGTTACCCTCCTGAAAATTCGCTCATGGCTAACTCCATTCCTTCTGGAGAGGCCAAAGAAATCATTTGGAACTCTTTGTCGATTCGTTTGTTGAGACCGGTAATTACTTTTCCCGGACCACATTCGCATCCGATACGAATGTCTTTCTTAACGATATGGCGAATGGTCTCAACCCAACGAACCGGCTTAAATAGTTGTTGATATAAACGCTCTTTAATATTCTGCGCTGTACTCGATTCTTGAACGTTTTCGTTATGCACGACTGGAATTTCCGTAGATCCAATACTTACTGTGTCTAAAACTGATGCAAATAGGTCTGCTGCTGGTTTGATGAGGCTACAGTGAGACGGGGTGCTCATCGCAAGCAACATTGCGCGCTTAGCGCCAAGTTTTTTTGCTTCCTCAACGGCTCTTTCAACCGTTTCTTTGTCTCCAGCTATCACGACTTGTCCTGGGGCGTTGTAATTTGCGGGTTCTGCTACGCCTCCCTCTGCCGTAGCATTTTGACACGCTAAGATAATGTTTTCATCACTTAAGCCCAAGACTGCAGCCATAGCACCTACACCTGATGGCACGGCATTTTGCATCAGCTCTGAGCGTTGCCGGACAAGCTGTACTGCATCGATGAAGTTAAGTGCGCCAGACGCCACCAAAGCGGCATATTCCCCGAGACTATGGCCAGCTAAAATTGAAGGTAACTTGCCGCCCAATTTGATCCAAGCGCGATAGATCGCAACGTCAGATATGAGCATTAGAGGTTGTGTGTTGGTTGTGAGCGCGAGTTGTTCCTCTGAACCCGCGTGCGCGAGCTGCCACATATCCTGTTGGAGGATTGCTGAGGCCTCTTCAAACGTGTCTTTTACAACCGAGACCTCAGAGAAAGCATCCATCATGCCCACCGATTGGGATCCTTGGCCGGGAAACAAAAAAGCTATTGTCACAATCGTTATTCCTTTATTTAATACTAGAATTCAAGAAGAGCCCCGCCCCACGTGAACCCGCCGCCAACACCTGCGAATAACAATAATTGTCCTTTGTTGACTCTCCCATCTCGAACCGCTTCATCGAGCGCTAAGGGGATTGATGCGGCAGAGGTATTGCCGTGGTGGCCTACTGTTGCGACCAATCGCTCCAAGGGTAAGTTTAGTTTCTTTGCGGTGGACTCCATAATCCGAATATTAGCTTGATGAGGAATAAACCAATCGATCTCTTCTATCGTTTTTCCAGAAGCGGCGAGTAACTCTCGGGCAGTTTGCTCGAAAACCTTAACAGCAAATTTAAATACGATGCCCCCATCCATTTGGACCATAGGTGATCCATCGACCTTTCCACCTTTAACCCAACCGGGAACGCATAAGTGTTTGTGCAAAGATCCATCTGCATGCAGGCTCGTTTGAAGAATACCTGGGCTATCAGACCCAGAGAGTACGACGGCGCCCGCACCATCGCCAAACAGCACACACGTGGTTCGATCATTCCAGTCAAGAATACGTGAATAGACTTCAGCGCCAATGAGTAATACGTTTTTTGCTTGACCACTCTTAATAAACAAGTCAGCGATATTTAGCCCATAAACAAAACCCGAGCACACCGCTTGGACATCAAACGCAGGACATCCAGAAATATTTAATTTTGATTGCACGATGCAGGCCGTGCTTGGAAAAACCATATCGGGTGTCGTTGTCGCGACGATAATGAGATCTATGTCGCTGGCATTAAGACCGGAATTTTGAATTGCTATTTGAGCTGCTTTCGTAGCTAAGTCACTTGTGACCTCATTATCTGCTGCGACATGCCTTTGCTTTATCCCTGAGCGAGACACAATCCATTCATCGTTGGTATCAACAAATTTTTCAAGATCTTTATTCGTTAATATTTTCTCAGGGAGGTAACTTCCTGTCCCAATAATTCGTGAATACATCACAACTCTCTTTGTTCCGGCACTTTGATATTGTCAGTGATCGCATCGAGCATAGAGTGTTTGACTTCTTCATAGGCTCTTTGCATTGCAAATCCGAGGCTATACACATCAGCTGCCCCGTGACTTTTGACGACAATGCCCCTTAATCCTAATAAACTTGCGCCGTTGTATCTTCTATGATCGACACGTTTTTTAAAACGATTGATCACCGGTGATGCTAATACCCCTAAGATCTTCGTGAGCAGGTTTCGGTGAAACTCCTCTTTGAGATACTTCCCTAACATCTGGGCTAATCCCTCCGATGTTTTGAGTGCGACATTACCGACAAACCCGTCGCAAACAATTACATCCGTTGTGCCTCTATAAATATCTGTGCCCTCAACATTACCCTTAAAGTTAAGCGAACTATGTTTTAATAATTCTGAGGCCTCTTTAACGACTTCATTTCCTTTGATGTCCTCTGACCCAATATTCAGCAGACCAATACTTGGAAAATTACTGCCACCGCTCGAAGTTACTAAGCAGCTGCCCATGACTGCAAATTGAAATAAATGCTCAGCAGAGCAGTCCACGTTCGCACCCAAATCGAGCATGCAGACTTGGCCATGATGTGTTGGTAAAAAAGAAGCAATTGCTGGCCGTTCAATGCCGGGTAACATTTTTAGTACAAATCTAGAAATGGCCATCAAAGCACCTGTATTACCCGCACTCACACATGCATTTGCCTGATCTTCTTTGATCAGGTTGACTGCGATTCTCATGGATGAGTTTTTCTTTGTGCGTAGTGCTTGCGCAGGACCTTCGTCCATACCAATGACTTCTTCGGCATGAATGACTGTTAAGCGATCTTTGTTGTGCGGATGTCGGCTTAACGCTGCATTAATCTCATCTGATAAGCCCACTAATATGACGTGCGCATCGGGAACAGTTTTGACGAAATGAATAGCAGTAGGAACGGTAACCTTGACGCCATGGTCACCGCCCATGCAATCAAGTGCTATTGTGACGGTCATTGGATGTATGTCGATTGTTGCACATCAGCACAACACACTTGATTCCCGTGTTTCAAGTTGCTGGTGTGCCAAATTTTTGTAGGCACTGATCAGTGCCTACAAAAAATTTAATCGCCGCTTTTCTGAATGACTTTCTTGCCACGATAAAAGCCGTTTGGGCTGATGTGATGACGAAGATGCGTTTCTCCAGTACTTGGCTCGATCGCTGTTGATGGGCCAGTTAACGCATCGTGAGAACGACGCATGTTACGACGAGATGGTGATACTTTAGTTTTTTGTACGGCCATTTGTGTTCACTCCAAGGTTTCTAAATTTAAGATGACTGTCTCAGTCCACTAAACGGGTTTGTCGGATCTGACTGCTCATCCAGCAGCTGAGGTCTTTCACAATCTCCTTCTTCGTGAAGCGGAACCATTGGCAAGGCCAACAATAATTCATCTTCTACAAATTCAATAAGATCTAATTCATTCTCAGCGAGCATCATGTTGATATCTTGCGCTTCCTGCGAAATCTCAACCAGCTCATCTTCTGTGGGCGTTATTATAAACCGACTGCGCGAATTAATCTGAAAATCAAATAAACCAATGCATCGTTGGCATGTCAGCGTCAAACCACTTAAAATCTTAAGTTCGATGAACGATTTACCGTCGTGCTGTATTCCGCCAGTGACGTTTGCTTGAACGACGTCATTTACGATAGCCGACACATCAGTTAGCCTTGGCAAGTCAGCCAGCTTGAGCCGGAGGTCTTGTGACTGTGTTTTTTGGGCAAACCCCAGTGCGTCGATGATAGGCCGGTTGTTCTTCATAGCGCGCGCATAATATTGATTATATGTGTATTTGTCAAAATTTTATCTGAAAAGATTAAAACCATGAGTTCCCCTACCTTGCCAATTATTGTTCTTGCGTCTACTTCGATATATCGCCAAGAGTTACTTCAGCGTATTTGTCATGATTTTCAAGTGGAGTCCCCAAACGTTGATGAAACCCCACTGCCCAATGAGGATGCTCGGGTGTGTGCAGAGAGATTATCTATTGCGAAAGCACGCGCCATAACTTCTTTAAGTGGGAAGGACTTTATTATCGGCTCGGATCAAGTGGCCGAATGTGATGGGGTGAGATTATCTAAGCCAGGCAGTTTAGACAAAGCTATCGAGCAGCTTAAATTTACGAGCGGTCGAACTGCATTTTTTTATACGGGCGTATGCGTGTTGAACGCACACACAAACGTGCACCGATCGTTAGTAGTTGATACCGAGGTGACATTTCGACATCTGAGCCTATCTGAGATCGAACGCTATGTGGAGGCAGAAGATGTGCTGGGCTGTGCGGGGAGCGCTAAGTCTGAGGGTTTGGGCATTACATTGCTCGATTCGATTCTTGGCTCAGATCCAACCGCCTTGGTCGGCCTGCCTTTAATAGCCCTCTCAAGGATGCTTCGAGATGAGGGCGTTATATTGCCGTAGCGCGTTACAAATTACCGTTAATATAAGTTATAACTCATTGTTTTATTCAATATCTCTGCGCCAAACTTTCTCGCAATCCGCTCACCAAAGCTCTCTTCCACCGAATAATTAACCAGTTCTGGGGCCCCAATAACATCCCGAGATACGGACAGTACGCTGCCGTAGGCGTCAGCCAATCCGAGGTTGATACTCTGCTCGCCAGTCCAAACCAAGCCAGAAAAGATCTCAGGGGTCTCTTTTAGACGCTCTCCTCGTCCTACAGTTACAGCCTTGATGAACTGTTGATGAATGTTGTTGAGCATCGATGTTGCATGGTCTCGCTGCTCTGGTTTCATGGGTGAGAATGGATCCAGAAATCCTTTGTTTTTCCCAGCAGTCAGCAATCGACGTTTAATGCCTAGAGACTCTAACGCCTCAGTAAATTCAAATCCGTCCATACGAACCCCAATAGAGCCCACAATACTTGAGGGGGACACGTAGATTTGGTCTGCGGCTACGGCAACATAGTATCCACCCGATGCGCAGAGATCTTCGACGACGGCATAAACCGGGATAGTGGGATTGATACCGCGTAGGCGCGTGATTTCTTGATTAATCAATTCTGATTGAACCGGACTGCCTCCGGGGCTATTGATACGAATGATTATGCCTTTGACATTCTTATTTGCAAACGCACCCTCTAGCCCTGCAATGACATCGTAGGCATTCGCAGGTGCACCCGATGCGATTACTCCATCCAAATCTACGATGGCGGTGTGTGGGCCGTGATTAGGCACTGCATCATCAACCGTCAAAGTTATGAATACACCAACAGCAATTGCTAAATAGACAAATCGAAAGAATATTTTCCATCGACGAGCCCGTCGCTGTTCCACCAGTGATGCTTGTGCTAGATCAGTGAGGGTGTTTTTTTCAAAATTGTCGTTATTCATTAGCTTATGGTTGTTTGTTATGTGGTCGATGGGTAAAACGTATACCTTAGGCTTCGTTGAAGTTAGGCATCAATTTTACCGATTTTTGTTATTGGGTCAGTTGCCTGGATCGCTACTCAATTCGAGTGATTACATACTAATCTTCATTTACAAGATATATACCATTATGTTCTTCGATAATCGGCAGCTTTGCTAAAAATGCCCCCTTACATGGGCCCCCGATACATTCTCCAGTATTGGGTAGATATAAAGCGCCATGGGTAGCACACATCAGTAGCTGCAGATCTGCATCAAAAAACTCCCCGTGTTGCCAGTCAAGTTCCACTTGAATATGAGCGCATCGATTAACATAGCCAAACACTATGCCGTTATGACGTATGACAAAACCAGGGACCTCATCCCCATTGCTATCCGTCGTTACGAAGCGCACCCCTCTGCCAGTTTCTTCTAAATCCGAAGCCTGACAAATCAACCGTTTTCGAGAAGCCATACCATCAATTCCTCAAAACTGTCCACACACGCTAACGGATTAAGAGCTATAAGCCCATCTTTATCATGTGCGCCGTAACTGACGCCTACACCGCAAGTCCCTGCATTTTGAGCCAGCAGTAAATCATGCGTGGTATCCCCTATCATGAGCGTGCGATCAGGTGTTACTGCCAGGTCATTCATAATGAATTGCAGCATATCGGGATGCGGCTTGGGGAACCCCTCATCACCACAACGTGTCACTGAAAATAGATGGCCGAAACCCACCTCCTTCAAAGCGCGATCAAGGCCGACTCGACTTTTGCCAGTTGCAACAGCTAACAAATAATTTCTTTGTGTTAACGCTTGTAGGCCTTCCGATGTGCCTTTAAAGGCATGAATGGTCTTGTCGGCATCTAAAAAGTGATGCCGGTAACGATCGACAATGCCTTGATGTTGTTTTTTGGTGAGATCAGGCGATAGATAGTTGAAGGTGTCCAAAAGACCTAATCCGATAACATGCTTGGCAGCCGCCTCATCAGGAACGGGCAGATCATTATCTGCGTAGGATTTTTGAATACTTTGCGCGATATGCGCTGTCGAATCCACAAGTGTTCCGTCCCAATCAAACACAATTAAATCGAAATTTCTCATGGGATATTCAATTCTTTTTCTTGTTGTGCTTCATCGATAGCAGTCATGACGCGCTTGAGCTCTGTCGGTATAGGCGATTCAATTTTTATTCTATTTCCGTTTGTAGGGTGCGTGAAGGAAAACTGATGCGCATGAAGAAACATCCGTTTAAGGCCATAGGCTTGAAAGATTTTATTTCGCCGAAAATCGCCATATTTATCATCGCCCAAGATCGGATAATTCTTGTGTGCCAAGTGCACTCGGATTTGATGCGTTCGTCCCGTCTTAAGATTAGCTTCGATTAAAGTTGTCTCTCCGTGGGTCTCAAGCGCACGCACTAATGTGAGGCATGGCTTGCCCTCGGATCCATCAACAACAACTCTACGCTCACCCTCTTTAGAGACGAACTTGCGCAGCGACAGATCTATCTTGTTAATTGTGTGGTCCCAAGCGCCCCAGACTAAAGCCACATATATTTTTTTAGTCAAATTATCGCGAATCTGGCCATGTAAATGAGTCAGTGCGGACCGTGTTTTGGCAAGCAACAGAACGCCTGAGGTCTCTTTATCCAATCGGTGTACGAGTTCAAGAAAAGGTTGGTTAGGCCTATCCGCCCTTATGATCTCTATGAGCCCAAAAGATACTCCGCTTCCGCCGTGAACCGCCAAACCAGAGGGCTTGTCAATGATAAGCACATCATCATCTTCAAACAAAATAGGCAGTTGCATGGGGTTTCGCGGCTTCGTCCCCGGTTCTCTCTCCGCAATTCGTATTGGGGGAATTCGGACTTTATCCCCTTCGGTGAGTCTCCGACTGGGGGCTGCACGGCCTCCATTTACGCGCACTTCTCCGCTACGCAAAATACGATAAACATGACTCTTAGGGACACCTTTAAGTATTTTTAATAAATAGTTATCAATTCGTTGCGCTTCCCCATCAACGCCAATCACGACTTGGTTTACACGATCTTTACATAAGTTATTCATTTTGAATTATAATTCACCGACGAGTCGTTTGACGACGAGAATGCCACGGTCTCATAAAGATCGTACGGCCTCCGGGTTTATAGTCCCGTTGTTAGTTAGCCGTTCAGTTCTCAACGAATTTATTAGCAGGCTCGTCCCAAGGTTAATTTCGCTCACCTCAACAGTGAAAAACGAAAGTAGCGATATAGTAAATGATTTGCGCGCTTAGAACAGCGTGGGAGATTCAAAGTGCCAACGCCTTAAGTTGCGGGGGCCTATGTAACAAACCGGAAAGATATTGATTTAGGAAACGATTGCTCGACACAACGAAAGAATTTATTTAATTTATTAATTGAAATAGTTGAACGAAACTATCCAAAAATAGTGCCGGTTTAATCTCCCACAGCGGTACGTGCGCGGGGGAATATAAATGAAACGAATGTTATTTAACGCAACCCATGCTGAAGAGCTGAGAGTTGCGATAGTCGATGGACAGACACTCCTCGATTTAGATGTAGAAACAACTGGCAAGGAACAGAAGAAAAGTAATATTTACAAAGCTGTTATCACCCGTATCGAGCCTAGCCTCGAGGCGGCCTTTGTTAATTACGGTGCC
>ERZ890510.1031-NODE-1031-length-19704-cov-4.528424_pt1 | contig 19704 bp, 15 predicted proteins | sample MGYA00521265_ERZ890510 | MGnify/ENA primary metagenome ERZ890510 (study PRJEB32303, sample SAMEA104408624) | aquatic metagenome | biome: Brackish water; feature: Chemocline; material: water | place: Baltic Sea | collected 2014-10-26T21:54:00 | depth 110 m ...
CAAATTTTAAAATAAAATCTTTAGATAAATTAAGTAATTCACCTGCACGATATACATAAGAATTAACTTCATCGAGTGCACTAACGCCATTGTTATGCATTTTGCTCCTGGTTCTATTTCTTTATTCTAAGTCCAAATTGGCTCGGTAACTTCCTTAACATCGCCTTCTTTGTCTAAAAGAAAAAATCGGTCAAAATTCTGCACAAACCATCTATCGTGAGTAACTGTTAGCACCGTGCCATCAAATACATCCAGGGCTGCCTCGAGTGCTTCACTGCTGGTGATGTCCAAGTTATCTGTTGGTTCATCAAGAAGAAGAAAAGTTGCCCCAGAAAGCTCTAGTAAGCAAATTTGAAATCTTGCCTGTTGACCACCTGAAAGTGTTAAAAATAGTTGATCTGACTGAGCACCTAGGCCATATCTAGATAAGGTTCCAACTGCTACTCCTATTTGTAAAGATTTTTCTTCCCACAAAATTTCTGTTAAAGTTTTTCGACTCCACTCAGGATGATCATGAGTTTGGGCAAACCAACCAGGAACAACTCGTGAACCTAATTTCCAATCACCGCTAAATTTAACTGTTTCATCTCCTCCCAGAAGTCGGAGAAGATGTGATTTTCCTGTTCCATTACCACCAAGCAAGGCAACTCGTTCACCATAAAAAAGTTCCATATCAAACGGATTTGTTAAACCTGTCAAAGTTAAATTCTTACAAACTATTGCTCGAACAGCAGTTCTTCCGCCTTTAAGTTTCATCTTTAATCTTTGTGGTGGCGGTGGCGCTTGAGGAGCTCCTGCTTCTTCAAATCTTTTTAACCTAGTTTGCATAGCACGATATTTTGAAGCCATGGCTGGACTTGATTTTGTTTGCATGTGCAAAGTTTGAACTAAGTCTTTAAGTCTTTGATGTTCTTCTTCCCAACGTTTTAATAATTCACCTAATCTTTCATGTCTTTCTTGTCTGGCTTCGTAATAGGTGCCAAAGCCTTTACCGTGCACCCAAGATGTGCCACCTTCGATTGTGATTATTCGATCAGCTGCTCTTGTGAGAAGTGTTCGATCATGGCTGATGAGTAAAATTGTTTTACTTGATTCTTTTAATTGCTCTTCTAACCAATTTTTAGCTGGAACATCTAGATAGTTATCTGGTTCATCAAGTAATAACACTTGATCTGGTCCTCTTAATAATGCTTCTAAAATTAATCTTTTGGCTTGTCCCCCAGATAATGTTTTTAATTCTCGAAATTTACATTTCTCAAAATCCATCTTTAATGCAGCCTGGCAGCACACATCCCACAAAATCTCATTGTCATATCCCCCAGCATCGGCATATTCTGCTAACGCGTGGGCATATTTCATTTGCAAATCTTCACTTTCATCTTCCATCATGGCCAATTCGCATGCTTCAACATTTTTAATTGCTTCTTGCACTCTTTTAGGGGAAACAACTTTCAAGGCATCTGCAACTGTGGCATTTAAACCCAAAGCACTTAATGCTGTGTCATTTTCGTCTACATTTTTTGCAGCACCAGTCAAAAGCTGGGGCATGACCCCAAGGCCACCAGTTATTGAAGTTGAACCTTCATCAGGATTTAAAACTCCGGTAATGATTCGAAATAAAGTTGATTTACCAGCACCGTTATCCCCAACTAGTGCTGCAGTTAATCCTTCACCGACTCGAAATGAAACATCATCGAATAAAAGTCGTCCGGTGGGTAGTCGGTAGGCGATGCCGTTAACTTCGATTGCGCCCATATTTTCCTAGTCTAGTGGACATAAAAAAAGGGCTGAGCAAATATGCCCAGCCCTTTTTTTATTATTTTTGTTTATGAACAACCGCTGGTGTTTCCGCAACCTTCGCAGACGAAACAGGATCCAGCCATTCTCATTTTCACACCACAAGTCATACAAAGTGGTGCATCTGATTTTAAACCAGTTAGTTCTTCAAGAACTTCCATGGAAGATCTAGCTGGTGCTGAATTTCTTCCCACCACTGGCAAAGTTGCTGCTGGAATAAAATCTTGGGCAACAGCTTCTAATTCAGGTGTGCCATAAGATTCGTTAACAGCATTTTTTCTTTCTTCGGCTGTAAAGATTCCTAGTGCGCTTCTGTGATCTTCTGGAAGATAATCAAGAGCTAATCTTCTAAAGATGTAATCCATGATGGATTGGGCGATGCGAATATCTTCATCATCTGTCATGCCTGATGGTTCAAATCGCATGTTGGTGAATTTTTGAACGTATTGTTCCAAAGGCACACCGTATTGCAAACCAATTGATACTGCAATTGAGAATGCATCCATGATGCCAGCCAAGGTTGAACCTTGCTTGCTCATCTTCAAGAATATTTCACCCAATTTTCCATCTGGGTATGAAGATGTTGTCATGTAACCTTCTGCCCCAGCTACTGCAAATGAGGTAGTTAGTGAGTGACGTGATTTTGGTAGACGTTGTCTTGCTGGTTTTCCTTCTAATGAAACTGGAGTTGAAGATGACTCTTCTTTACTTCTAGCATCACTTAATGGTTGACCAACTTTGCAATTGTCGCGATAGATAGCAAGAGCTTTTAAGCCTTGCTTCCAGCCTTGGTAGTAAACATCTTCAACTTCTTCAACTGTGGCAGTTGAAGGCATGTTTACGGTTTTAGAAATCGCACCAGATAAGAATGGTTGCGCTGCAGCCATCATTCGGACGTGACCCATTGGGCTAATTGATCTAACACCCATTGCGCAATCAAACACTGAATAATGTTCAGGTTTTAATCCTGGTGCATCGATTACGTTTCCGTTTTCGCCAATGTATTCAACGATTGCTTCAACTGTTTCCTCGGTGTAGCCAAGGCGACGAAGAGCTCTTGGAATTGTTTGGTTAACGATTTGCATTGAACCGCCACCAACAAGTTTTTTGAATTTAACTAGTGCTAGATCTGGTTCGATCCCGGTGGTATCGCAATCCATCATCAATCCAATAGTTCCGGTTGGAGCTAACACACTTGCTTGTGCGTTGCGGTAACCGTATTCATCACCAAGTTTGATGGCATCTTGCCAAACTTGTGTTGCTAATTGATGAACTGAACGATCTAGTTCGCTATCAATTTTCACAGCATCATTTGCTGCTGCGTGTTTGCGAATAACTCTTTTGTGAGCATCTGAGTTGCGGGCATAACCTACGTAGGGTCCAACTACTGCAGATAATTCAGCACTTCTCTTATAAGAAGTTCCAGTCATCAATGAAGTAATTGCACCAGCTAATGCTCTACCGGCATCTGAGTCATAAGCAAGTCCAAGTGCCATTAACAAAGCACCTAGGTTTGCGTAACCAATTCCTAGTTGGCGGAAATCTCTTGTGGTTTGACCAATTGCTTCGGTTGGAAAATCTGCAAAGGAGATTGAGATTTCCATAGCAGTAATTACAAATTCAACAGTTTTCTTGAATTTTTCTGCATCGAAAGTGTCATCATCTTTTAAGAATTTCATTAAGTTCAAAGATGCAAGGTTGCAACTTGAGTTATCAAGATGCATGTATTCAGAACATGGGTTAGAAGCATTAATACGCCCTGTTTCTGGACTGGTGTGCCAATCATTGATTGTGGTGTCGTATTGAATACCAGGATCTGCACAACCCCATGCTGCTTCAGAAAGTTTTCTGAAAAGTGAACGAGCATTAATAGTTTTTACAGTGTGACCATCTGCTCTTGCAGTTAAGTTAAAGTCTTGATTGTTTTCATAAGCTTTCATGAAATCATCTGAAACTCTTACTGAGTTATTAGCATTTTGGTATTGCACAGAAATGATGTCTTTGCCACCAAGATCCATATCAAAACCTGCGTCACGAAGAGCACGAATTTTATCTTCTTCGCGAGCTTTAGTATCAATAAATTCTTCAACATCTGGATGATCAATATCCAAAACAACCATCTTGGCTGCTCTTCTTGTTGCACCACCAGATTTGATTGTGCCAGCAGAAGCATCTGCACCTCTCATAAATGAGACCGGTCCTGAAGCTGTTCCACCTGATGAAAGTAATTCAAGTGAGCCACGGATACGGGAAAGATTTACCCCAGCACCTGATCCACCTTTGAAAATTACGCCTTCTTCTTTGTACCAGTTAAGAATGGAATCAATTGAATCTTCCACGGACAAAATAAAGCAAGCACTCACCTGTTGTGGTGCTGTGGTTCCAACGTTGAACCAAACAGGTGAATTAAATGAGAACACCTGGTGTAACAACATGTAGGTTAATTCTTCTTCGAAAACTTTGGAATCATTATCTGTACTAAAATATCCGCCAACTTTTCCAGCTTTGGTGTAAGTCAATACCACTCGATCAATTAATTGCTTTAATGACCATTCACGATTGTCATGACCTACCGCTCCACGGAAATATTTGGTGGTAACAATAGTTGAAGCATTCACTGACCAAAAGTCAGGAAATTCTGTGCCTGGTTGTTCGAAAACAACTTCGCCTGTTTTCCAATTGTTTTGTACAACATCGCGACGTTCCCATTTGACGGCGTCGTAGGGGTGAATACCTTCTGTTGTAAATACGCGTTGCATTGCTATGCCACGTGATTGTTTGCGACCTAACTTGAAGCCACCACTCATCATGTCTGTCATTTCACACCTTTTTCTTTAGTAGTTTTAATTTCTTTAAGCTGTTACTTCTCTGAGCCGTCCTCGACACTTTTGTCACGATCCGTGGCAATAGTGACGGCGACGTCCCCGAGTTCTCGAGCTGTTCGCAATAATGAAATCTCTGCTTCGAAATCTTCTAGAGATTCATAAGAGCGATACACACTTGCAAAACGCAAATAAGCAACTTCATCTAATTCTCTTAATGGGGCAAGTGTTGCTAGCCCTACTTCATGAGAATCAATTGCTGCTGCACCAGATGCGCGTACTGCTTCTTCTACTTTCTGTGCCAAGACTGCCAAGTCATCATCTGTGACAGGTCGGCCTTGACATGCTTTTCTTAAGCCATTAACAACCTTGGCTCTAGAAAATGGTTCGATTACACCACTTCGTTTCACCACACTCAAAGTAGCTACTTCAAGAGTTGTGAACCTGCGATCACATTCAGGACATTGACGACGACGTCTAATTGCTGAGCCATCATCTGTTGCCCTGGAATCCACGACTCTTGAGTCTGAGTAGCGGCAAAATGGACAGAACATGACGCAACTCGCTTTCTAAAGTGTGGACAACCGTGGTGTTCACCCTGTGGATAACTGGCTTATGGCCTTCGTCTTATGGGCTAATCTTCTGTGGATAACTTGGGTTTAACCCCAACTAATGGACATTTCTGCCGCTTCCACCACAAGATGTAGTGCAAGATTAGTACTTTGATCTGACAATTGCAATCACCGGGTATGTTTGGCGTGTTCAGCGTGTTGCAGAAGTGACGGAAGTGGCATTTATGCAGGTCAAAGGCTTAAAACATACTTAACCACGAGTTAACCTTTGAACAAATAATCCAAATGGCGTGTTGCCACAAAATACTGTTCACGCTTGAATCCAAATCAGGTTTAACTATTAACCGATTAGATAAAGTCATTTCATGACCACAGATTTTTTAACCAGTGCCAAAGTAAGAAGAAGTTGGTATTTATATGACTGGGCTAACTCAGCTTTTTCAACAACTGTTATTAGTTTGTTCATTGGTCCATATCTAACTTCAGTTGCAGAAGAAGGTGCAGATGCTTCAGGATTAATTTATGTTTTAGGAATTAGTATGCGACCTGGATCTTTATTTCCTTACGCAATTTCTGCATCAGTTTTATTGCAAGTTTTTATTTTGCCAATAATTGGTGGGATAGCCGATCGAATCAAAAGTAGAAATGGTCTCTTAGCAACATTTGCATACATTGGTTCGTTTGCAACTATGTTTTTGTATTTTGTGAAAGATGGAAATTATGGTTTAGGAGCATTCTTATTAATTCTTGCCAACTTAGCTTTTGGTTCTTCTATAGTGGTGGCAAATTCTTATTTACCTGATCTTGCTAGACCCGATTCAAGAGATGCTGTTTCATCTAGAGGTTGGGCTACTGGTTATGCCGGTGGCGGGTTATTACTTCTTCTAAACATTATTTTGTACGCAGGATATGAATCTTTTGGCGTCACTCAAGGTGAAGCTGTTCGCATAAGTTTAATGTCAGCAGGTATTTGGTGGGCAATATTTACCATTGCAACAGTTCGGGGCTTAAAACCATTAAACAGACCTCAAGGAAAAGTTGGCAAAGAAGCACTTAATGCTGGGTTCAAGGAATTAAAGTCAACAATTAAAGATGCTAAGAATTATCCTGAAACAATTAAATTTCTTATCGCCTACCTCTTTTATAACGATGGTATTCAAACAGTAATTTCGATTTCAGGAACATTTGCAATTTTAGAATTAAAACTTTCTGAAATCACTTTAGTCACTGCCATTATTATTGTGCAGATAACTGCTTTGGCAGGATCTATTCTGCTTGGTAAATGGGCGCAAACTTTTGGCACCAAAAGAGTAGTACTTGTGACATTGTTTGTGTGGAGCGTGATGGTTTTGATTACTTATGCCCTACCTGCTGGTCAGCAAAACCCTTATCTAATAATTGCTGCTGCTATTGGTTTCGTACTCGGAGGAAGCCAAGCATTATCTAGATCTCTTTACTCACAAGTAATTCCTAGAAAAAGTGAAGCACAATATTTTTCTTTTTACGAAATCAGTGAAAGAGGAACTAGCTGGTTAGGCACAGCAGCATTTGGTTTAGCTTTTGGTATTACTGGCTCATATCGATCAAGTGTTTTATTAGTCTTAGCGTTTTTCGTGATAGGTGGATTATTGTTGATAAAAGTAGATATCAGAAAAGCAATCGAACAGGCAGGAAATCCTCAACCTAAAATTGTTTAGGTCTTATTTTCTATTCTGAATAACTTCCTTTACAGCTTGTGCCACAGCAGGAGTTACACCTGGATCAAAAACACTTGGCACAATGAAGCTGGCATTTAGCTGGTCGGGTGAAACTCGATTAGCAATAGCTTGGGCTGCTGCGATTAAAGTTTCATCATCAACAGTTGTTGCTTGAGCATCAAGCAAACCTCTAAAGATTCCAGGAAACGCTAAAACGTTATTAATTTGATTTGGGTAATCACTTCTACCAGTTGCAACAACGCTGGCATATTTTCTTGCGATTGCGGGATCAATTTCAGGATTTGGATTAGCTAAGGCAAAAACGATGGCTTTGTCGGCCATATTTATTACATCGGCTTCTTTCAATAAGTCAGGAGCACTTACTCCCACAAACACATCTGCCCCTTTCATGGCTTCATTAAGGGTGCCTTGGAAATTATCTTTATTAGTATTTTGCGCCAACCAAGGATTTGTGGTGTCAGAATTTGTGATTGGTCCTTTTTGATTAAAAACAATTAGATTTTTTAGACCACTTCTAATTAGCAAACGAGCAATCGCAGTTCCAGCAGCTCCTGCCCCAGTCATAACAACTTTAATATTTTCAATCTTTTTATCTACCACTCTTAATGAGTTCATTAAGGCTGCTAAGACCACGATTGCAGTTCCATGCTGATCATCATGAAAAACCGGAATATCTAGTAATTCTTTTAGTCTTGCTTCTATTTCAAAACATCTTGGAGCAGCAATATCTTCCAAATTAATTCCGCCATACACAGGTGCAATCAATTGCACGGTCCTAACAATTTCGTCAACGTCTTGTGAGTCTATGCAAACTGGCCAAGCATCAATATCTGCAAATCTTTTAAAAAGTGCTGCTTTACCTTCCATTACAGGAAGGGCAGCTGCTGCACCTAAATTACCTAAACCAAGAACAGCTGAACCATCGGTGACCACGGCTACAGTGTTTCTTTTAATGGTTAATCTTCTGACGTTACTTGGATCTTCTGCAATCGCAGTACAAATTCGGGCAACACCTGGGGTGTAGGCGCGAGATAGGTCATCACGATTCTTCAATGGAACTTTTGAATGGACTTCTAATTTGCCGCCGAGATGCAATAAAAATGTTCGGTCTGAAACTTTGCGCACCGTCGCACCTGAAACCTCAGAGATTGCATCGGTAATTTTTTTGGCATGAGTTTCATCTGATGCGTTACAAGTTACGTCGACCACGATTGAATCGTGAGTTGATTCCACAACATCTAAAGCCGTCAATGAAGCACCCACATTTGAGACCGCAGCCGTTAGCGCACCTGTTGAATCGGTGCTTGAAAGCAGTTCAACTCTGAGGGTGACTGCATAACCTGGTGAGGGAGACGACATTGCTTTATCCTAGCCCTTTGGTATTGGGGACTTAAATCAAAGAGGGCCTACCCCCAATAAGGAGTAGGCCCTCTTTTAATTATTTCTTACAAGTGACCTTTAACTGCTGCTGCTTCTTCAGGTGATAGAACTAAACGCTTCCTACCATACAAACCGAAGTACAACAAACCAAGCACATAAACAATTGCAATCGCGATGATTGCTTGTCTATAAGCAGGGTTTAGTGCTTGACCAATGAAGATTACTAATGCCAACAAACCAGCAACCCAAGCTCCAGCGTTTCCAACTGGGCTTAGATATGGGCGGTTTAGATGTGACATGTTTTTCTTCAACAGTACGTAAGAAACCATTTGCAACATGTAAGCAATAACTGCTCCCCATACTGCAATGTTTAATACCACTGCACCGGCTGCTTCTCCACCGTATTGTGCCCACAATAGAGCGGCATAACCAATAACAGCACCCACGATTAATGCCACATATGGAGTTTTGCGACTTCCAGTTAGTGACAATGATTTTGGATAGTAACCAGCACGTGACAATGAATAAATGTTTCTACCGTAAGCAAACATAATTCCTTGTAGTGATGCAAACAGACCGATCAAAGCAAACGCTGCAAGCAACGCTGCGATGTCGGCATTAGGCAAAATCGCGCGGAAACCATCTAGTAGTGGTTCGCCAGAAGTTGACATTTTGCTAGCACCTGCAACACCTGGGTTTAGCACCAAAACTAATAATGCTGTTATAACAAGTGTGCCCATTCCCCAAATTCCAGCTTTAGGAATATCGCGAGCAGGATTGTGTGCTTCTTCAGCCGCTAATGGTAATTCTTCAATACCTAAGAAGAACCACATAGCAAATGGCATCGCAGCAACAATTGCCCAAACACCTTTAGGCAAGAAAGTTGAGTTACCTGTAGTTGGCGCAATATCAAACAAATTGTCAACTGAGAATTTGCCGCTAAAGATTGCCATCAATGAAAAGACTGCAAGCACTATCAGTGATAGAACAGCGACCACAATTGCGAATTTGAATGAAAGTTCTGCTCCAGAAATATTAAGAAGCAAGAAGATTGCATAAAGAATTATCCACCACAACCACACTGGTAGCGAGGTACCAAATAGTTGAGCAACAATTCCATCTGCATAACTTGCAGAGAAAAATACAATTACACCAGTTGTAGCTACGTATTCAATTGTTTCAGCGAAACCTGTGATGAATCCACCCCAAGGTCCCATAGCTGAACGAGCAAATGAATATGCGCCGCCAGTGTGAGGCAATGCTGCTGACATTTCGCCAATGCTAAAAAGCATGGCGTAATACATCACGATGACTAGAACAGTTGCAATAAGCAGACCGCCCCAACCAGCTGAGTCGATACCGAAGTTCCAACCGGAGAAGTCTCCAGAAATAACTGCAGCAACTCCTAGTCCCCAAAGTGCTAGTAAACCAGCATTTCTTTGTAGACCTCGTTTATCGAAATAATCAAGTGCGACGTCCTTATAGACGGCTCCTTGAACTTTTTTTTGATCCACGTACCCTCCCCATTAGCGCCAGATCAGGCAGATCTCGCATCTAGTAGGTATTCATACCGGAACACTATGGACAAATGAAAGGGTTTTGGGTAAAAATTTTGAACTTTTTTTCAAGCCTTTGTGAGGGAATATGAAACTTTATGGGTTTTTACCTACGAGAAGGCTTGGAAATTCTGAAAATGGCGATGGAAATGAGCCCGCTGACTACCGAGGCGATCAAGACAGAAATGATAGCCAAGGACTGCATTTCTAGATCACTGAAAGCTAACTTTGCAATAAAAATGGCTACCGTAAATCCGATACCTGCTGATTTACCTGTTGCCCAAAGTTGTGCCCAGGAAGTTTTAGCTGGCAGTTGTCCTAATCCAGAACTCTTGGCAATTTTTGAAAAAATCAAAACTCCCACAGGTTTACCAACTACTAATCCAAGCATGATGGCCCAAGCAACTTTGGAGCTAAAAACGATTCCGAAAGTTTTACTTGTTATTTCAATTCCTGCGTTTGCCCAAGCAAAAATAGGTACGATCACAAATGCACTCCAAGGATGAATCACATGCTCTAGCCATTCAACAATAGAAACAGAATTCTTAGCAATTTTTTTAGTCTTCATGGCATGCTTCACACTTGAAACATTTGCTAACTCATCGGTGTCAATAAAGTTGGGAGAAATAAAAGGTGTGATTGGGGCAATCAATCCTAGGATTACCCCAGCAATAGTTGGGTGAACTCCTGATTTATAAAAGCTGTACCAAAGAAAGAATCCAATTATTACATAAACAATAGTGAAACGAACATTAAAATATTTAACAGTCAAAGTTAACAAAACTGCTAAGAGGGCTGCTAAAAGCCAAGAGAAGTTTAATCCGGTAGAGAAAAAAACCGCAATTATTAAAATTGCACCAATGTCATCTATGACAGCTAATCCTAATAAAAAAGGTCTCAAGGTAGGGGCAGTCCTTGCTTGGACTAAACCTAAAATTCCTAAGGCCAACGCAATATCTGTGGCAATTGGAATAGCCCATCCCCTTGGTTCAATGCTGCCTGCAATTGCCAAATAAATAAGTGCAGGAATTGCCATGCCACCGATAGCGGCAAAAAGAGGAACCATAAATTTCTTTCTAGAAGACAAATGCCCAATAGTTACTTCTCTTTTTATTTCTAGTCCAACTAGAAAGAAGAAAATTGTCATTAAACCATCATTAATAAAATGTGCGATATTCATCTTGAACAAAAATGATGCAAATTCAAATTTAAAATATGTGTCGAGAATGGAGAAGTAGCTTGAACTAAAAGTTGAATTTGCCCAAACTAGTCCCAGAATTGCAGCAATAATGATGACAATACCGCTGGCAGATTCCTGTTTAAAGAAGTCACTTAATGGCGAAATTAAAGTTGGTTTGTCTGAACTAGATTTTTTCTTCATACCAATCACATTACTCAGTAAAAGTGATTAATGTCTAATTGGAGCAACTCTTTCAAATTTCCAATACTCAAATAGCCATCCAAACACTGAAAACAAGACTAAACCTAGTCCAAATAAGAAAATCCAGACAGCAAAAATTAATCCCACAAAAGTGATTGCAGTTGCAGCCGCCACGATCATGGGCCACCAAGAATGAGGTGAATAGAAACCATAATCTGCAGGAGCTTCTTCTTGTAATGCTTCAAAATTATCTTCTGGCTGATACCCAATTCTTCTGACAGTGAAAAGTAAATAGAAAGCTATCAAGATAGCTAAGCCCCCGGTTAAAACTAAAGCAGTTGTTCCTACTGGGTCTTTGGAGATAATGAAATAAATAGCGCTTATCAAAAAATAGAAAAGGCTACCGTACAGAAATAAGTATCCACCAGATCTCATTTATTTACTTTTTCCTAACTTTGGTCCGCCCACCATGTCATCTAAAATGTTTTGTCTGACTGGTGTATCCAGGTCTGCTAATTCAGGATGTGCTGCATCAAAGGCTGGTCTTTCAGAAAGAATTCTTGGTAAAGATGTGAAGTTATGTCTTGGGGGTGGACAACTTGTCGCCCATTCCAAACTCATGCCCCAACCCCATGGATCATTAACTTTTACCAATGGAGAAACTCTCCAAGTGCGATAAACGTTATACATAAAAATCAATGTTGAAGCACCTAACAAGAAGGAACCAATACTTGAGATGGTGTTTCCAGTAGTAAAGCCATCACTTGCCAAATAATCGGCATATCTTCTTGGCATGCCACGAACACCCAACCAGTGTTGGATTAAAAATGTTACTTGGAAACCAATAAACAAAGTCCAAAAATGTATTTTACCTAAAGATTCATTCAGCATTCTGCCTGTAAATTTCGGCCACCAGAAATAAAATCCGGCAAACATTGAAAACACAACGGTTCCAAAGACTACGTAATGAAAATGAGCTACCACGAAATAAGAATCAGAAACATGAAAATCAATTGGAGGCATCGCTAACATAACACCGGTTAGCCCACCTAATAAAAATGTAAATAAGAATCCGATCACAAATAACATTGGGGTTTCAAATGAGATTGAGCCTCGCCACATTGTGCCAATCCAATTAAAGAATTTAACACCTGTTGGAACAGCAATCAACATTGTTGTTAAGGCAAAGAAAGGCAAAGTAACAGAACCTGTGACATACATATGATGTGCCCAGACTGCTACTGACAAACCAGCGATGGCAATTGTGGCAAAAACTAATCCCTTATAACCAAAGATTGGTTTTCTACTGAAAACTGGAAGAACTTCACTGATTATTCCGAAAAACGGTAACGCAATGATGTAAACCTCGGGATGGCCAAAAAACCAAAACAAATGTTGCCACAAAATTGCCCCACCATTAGCGGCTTCAAACACTTGGGCCCCAAATGTTCTATCTACTTCTAGTACTAGCAAAGAAGCTGCTAAAACTGGAAAAGCCATAAGTACCAAAACACTTGTTAATAAAATTGTCCAAGTAAATATTGACATTCTAAACATAACCATGCCCGGGGCACGCATTGTCAATATTGTGGTGATGAAATTAACTGCACCAAGAATCGTTCCTAAGCCACCAAGCGCTAATCCCATAATCCATAAGTCAGCTCCTACTGTTGGACTATTTACTGCATTAGAAAGTGGAGCATAAGCAAACCAACCAAAACTTGCTGCACCATCTGGAGTTAAGAAACCTGCCATAACAATTATTCCACCAAATAAGAATAAGTAATAGCCAAGTAAGTTTAATCTTGGAAATGCCACATCTGGTGCCCCAATTTGTAAAGGCACAAGTGCATTGGCAAAACCAATAAATAATGGTGTTGCAAATAGCAACAACATTATTGTTCCGTGCATTGTAAACATTTGGTTATATTGCTCATTTGAAACAAATTGCAAACCTGGTCTAGCTAACTCAGCTCTAATGACCATGGCCATTAACCCGCCGATAATGAAAAAGACGAAAGAAGTTACTAGGTAAAGATTGCCGATTGCTTTTGGATCTGTAGTGGTCATCCACTTAACAATTGTTTTACCCATATTTGAATTTTTATCTTGGTGAATATGTGTAGTTACAGTTGGATGGTCTTCAAGTAATGTCATTTACTCACCTTCCTTACATCCTGGTAGTGATGGATCTCCCAGACAACCAGTATTACCTGTTGTCTCAATTCTTCCAGTGTTAAGTGTCCCAACTTGGCCTTTGGCTCTTAACTCTTCTACGTGAGCTACATATTCTGCTCTTGTTACTACTTTTACCTTAAATAGCATTCGAGAATGATCAACTCCACACAACTCTGCGCACTTGCCCGAAAATTCACCTAATTTATTTGGTGTTAATTCAAATGCATTTAATCGTCCTGGAATAACATCCATTTTCATTAAAAATGCTGGTATCCAGAAAGAGTGAATAACATCAGGGGATGTCAGTTCAAATTTAACTTTCTCGTCAACCGGTAAATACATTGTTGGAGGCAATGCAGGTGTACCAATTTCGTAAACACCAGCTTCTTTGTAGTTAAATGCCCAGGACCATCTAAATCCAACAACATTGACTGTTACTTTCTGATCTCCAGATAATTTGATTAATTCTTTTTGATCTCTAGCGGTAAAGAAAAATAGTCCCAACACGATAACTAAAGGCACGATTGTATAAACAATTTCTAGCGGAATGTTGTATCGAGTCTGCTTTGGAATCTCGTCTTCGTTTCTTCTTCTATATAAAATGACGGCTGAGAAAAGTAGACCTAAAACTAAAGTTGCAATAAGCAAGGCCACAATCCAAGTGCCCTGCCAAAGATTAAGGATTATTTTGCCTTCAACTGTTGATGGCTCCGGAAATCCAATGCGTAAGGTTTCATCTTGGCTAGCCTTGGAGCAAGCACTCACTAACAAAGGAACGGCAAGAAGTAGTGATGCACGTAATTTGCGCACGAAAACCAATTCTCCCTTTAGTGTTTGACTGTATATATGCAACGTTAGTGCACTCAAACGAATATGGGATGAAGAAGGGCAAGTAACCTCAGACACATGGCGCCGAGCACAAATGCACAATCGCACAATTTCGATACTTTAACTTCTCACCCAATCCATCCTGCTGCGCTAAAAGCCCTAGCCCAGTTACCGGCCTATGCCTTTTTGGATCCAACCAAGCTGTATCACGAATCAAGATCTGCTCGAGTGCTACTTGATAGCGCTAGAGCATCAGTTGCACAGCACTTTCAAGTGCAAGCAGACGAAGTTTCATTTATTCCTTCTGGAACTGCCGGCGTTGATTTGACGATAAGTGGATTAATAAATGCTTTGTCTAACAAATCTGTGATCTATGGAACCGTTGAGCAAGCAGCGATAGTCCAGCGTGTGGCAAATTATGAAAATTTCCCAATTGAGGCTGACAACTTGGGAAGAATTAATGTTGAGAGTTATTTGAATACTTTAGAGAAAGAAAAACCTGGTTTGGCAGTATTGCAGTTTGCTAATCATGAAGTGGGAACCCAACAAAATCTAAATCCTATTTATAAAAAATGTCAAGAATTAAATATTCCACTTCTTGTTGATGCAACCATGACTGCTGGGTTAGTTAATTTAGGAAACGATTGGGATAGTTTATTAATAAAACCTGCCGCATGGGGTGCTCCTGGTGGAATTGATGTTTTGATTGTAAAAAGAAGTATAAGATTTAAATCAATTTTATTAGATGATTCCAGAGAAAATCATCGGTTTTCTAACAATGTGCTAGTACCCCAAGCTGTTGCAATTGGTGCAAGTCTAGAAGCTATAAATATTGATCGAAGCCAAACAGCTAAAAATTTATCCACCTTAATTAGTGACTTAAGAAATCAATTAAGTCAACTCCCAGACATCACTTTGCTAGGAGATCCTGTAGCAAGAATCCCCCACTTAATTTCTGCCTTAATTAAAAACATAAACGGAGAAGCTTTAGTTAACGGATTGAGTAAACGAGGTTTCTCTATTTCAAGTGGTTCATCCTGCATTCCAGATGTCATTGCCCCATCCCATGTTTTAAAAGCTATGGGAATAGTTGAAGAAGGAAATATCAGAATTTCATTACCCTTTGATGCTCAAAAGATTGATATCGATAATTTTGTAAATGCTTTAGTAGAAACTATCAAGGAAGTAAAAGTGGAAGCTGGATTTAATTAAAAATAGGCTTTAGCTTTAAAGCTTTTTCAAGTTTTTCAAAATATTGTTTTCGACTAATTTCCTTTACACCCATAGATTTCAAATGTGGAGTCTGCCACTGAACATCAAATAGTCTTTCAGTTCCACCTTGACTTAATTTTTCAACTAAATAAACCATGGCAGTTTTAGACGCATCGGTTTGTGTATGAAACATTGATTCACCAGCAAATAATCCATTGACTTCAACCCCATAAAGCCCGCCCACTAATTCATCATTTTGATTCCAAACTTCAACTGAATGAGCAAATCCAAGTTCATGTAAATCAAGGTATGCTTTTTTGATCTCAGAATTTATCCAACCTTTGGGTCTTTTGTCATCCCCGCAAGCATTCATAACTGAAATAAAATCTTTATCAAAAGTGACTTTAAATTTTTTCATTGATTTTTTTAAAGAATGAGAAATTCTTATGGAATCAATGGGTAATATTCCTCGTGGATCAGGTGACCACCACCCTAAAACTTTTTGCTTCTTATTATTTATTTTTGTATCAAAATGCATGGGAAAAATTCCGTGACTATATGAATCAATTAGGGTTTCAGGTTTTAGGTCTGCTCCTACCACGACTAAATCTTCTTCATCGGGCATTTGATTTAAAGTTGGAAAATCCCAATTTGACGCCGATAAATTTGCAGGCATTGATATAACTTACTTAATTAAGAATTTTTTAACTTCTGTACCAGCATCTTGGCCATAAAAATCGCTAAAACGTTTAACAAATTCATCATTAGTGAAACTGTATTCTTGCGTGCCAACTGTTTCAATTACATAAGTTGCAAGCATTGATCCAACTTGTGCACATCTTTCTGGAGTCAATCCCCATGAGTGTGCAGCCATGTAGCCGGCTCTAAAGGAATCACCAACTCCGGTGGGATCAATTCTGGTTGTTTCTGGTGGACAGGCCACAGTAACAATTGTTTCGCCATCTATTTGGATTCTGGCACCCTTAGCACCTAATGTTGTGACGACTATTTTTACTCGTTTTGTAAGTTCATCAATTTTCCAACCAACTTTTTTCTCAATTAAAGAAGATTCGTATTCGTTAGTGAATAGGTAAGTTGCTCCATCAATTAGTTGCGCTATTTCTTTGCCATCCATTCGTGCCATTTGTTGGGAAGGATCAGCAATAAATTCAATGTTTCTTTGTCGAGCTTCTTGCGTATGTTTAATCATTGCTGCTGGATCACTTGGGCCAATAAATACGTAATCTATTTTTCCCACGCGATCAATAATTGGGCCAAGTTCAATAAAAGATGATTCACTCATTGCTCCTGGATAAAATGAAGCAATTTGATTTGCCATTTCATCTGTGGTGCAAACGAACCGGGCAGTGTGTTGTGTTTCTGAATAATAAACTGATTCACAATCAACATTATGTCTTTCTAGCCACGACCGATATTCCGCAAAATCTTTTCCCACTGCTCCAGCCAAAATTGGGCGAAGCCCGAGTCTGGCCATAGCAAAAGCTACGTTGGCAGCTACGCCACCTCTTCTGATTTGTAAATCATCAACTAAAAATGACAGCGAAACATGATCGAGTTTGTCTGCAACTAATGAATCTGTGAATTTTCCTGGAAAACTCATTAAATGATCCGTGGCAATTGAGCCAGTGATCGCAATATTAAGAGTCACGAGTAAAAATAATACTTATCTATTTAATCAGAAAGTAAAATTTAGTGGAAAGAATCTCCGCAGGCACATGAACCGCCAGCGTTTGGATTATCAATTGTGAATCCTTGTTTTTCTATAGTGTCAACAAAATCAATAGTTGCACCCATCAAATAAGGAACACTCATTTTGTCCACTACTACTTTTACGCCATCAAAGTCATGAGTGGCATCGCCTTCTAAACTTCTGTCATCAAAAAATAATTGGTAGCGCATACCTGAACAACCACCTGGTTGAACTGCGATGCGAAGTGACAAATCATCACGACCTTCTTGATTAAGAAGTGTGCGAACTTTTGTGGTAGCAAAATCTGTTAATGAAACACCTTGGGTGTCTGTGGTTTCAGCGCTCATGTTTTGACCTTTCTTTCACTCTCTATATTGCCACGTTATTGGGTCCATGTCCTGCTGACCCTCTCCGACAATTCAATGAGGGATGAAACTGGATCAAGGGGTAAGGCTTCTCCTTCTTTAATACAGCCATAAGCACCCACAATGCCAGCTGCAGCCAATTCTCTTTTCCCGGCTAAAACCTGTCCGCAAAGTGCAATACATGCTTTTGCCTCATTAGTTGCAAGTTCTGCTACTCCGGCAACGACTTTGCCGCGAAGTGATTGCCAATCAAGACTTCCCTCACCAGTAATAACTAGATCACAATTTTGAATTTCATTTGCTAAGTCATAGGAATCTGTTACCAGTTCCCAACCACTCACCCGATTAGCACCAAGTGCCATCAAGCCAAATCCAATCCCACCTCCTGCACCTGCACCCAACATCACAGCTGCATCTTTGTTGTCTTTTCTGCGTGCTGTGTTTTTAGCAATTTCAGTGAACTTTATTTCTAGTTCTTCAATTAATTCTTCACTGGCACCTTTTTGCTTCCCAAATCCTTTAGCCGCACCCCTATTACCCAATAACGGAACATCAACATCGCTTGCAGCGATTAGTTCAACATCTTCTAATTTGTTTCTATCAACAGTTTCTAAAATTCCGACCCCTGCATCCATCGATGCGGTTCCACCAATGCCCACAAAAATAGTTTGACAACCTTCATCAAGTGCTCTATTTATCAATTCACCAATTCCTTTACTGGTGTATTTGTCTGGAGTCTTTGGTAACGAAGTAATAAATTGTGGACCAACCACTAAATGTGACTCTATATATGCAGTTTTTCCAACGACTAATAACGGTGCACTTATTTCTGTGTGCTCTAAACCTGTTACTTGACAATTAATAATATTGCCACCAAAACCGTGATTGATCGCATCAATAAATCCAGGACCACCATCAGACATGGGTGCTAAAAAAAATGTTGCTGGATTGGCTTTTTCCCAACCGGTTTTAATCGCTTGTGCTGCCTGTGCGGCACTTAGGGTACCTGTAAAACAATCTGGGGCAATAACTATTCGCATCTCGCGTACTTCAGCCCTTCATGACACTATTGGAGTATGACCACAACCTGGAGCGAACCAAGCCCAACCCCACTATTGCATTTACTGGGAAACCTTGCTGATCCTGACACTGAAAAAGGTGTGGAATGCCCAGGAGAATTACCTAAAGCCTCCAACCCTGAATTAGTTCAAAGAGCTTTGACTGCGAAAGAAAAACTTGGGGAACGTTTATTTATTTTGGGGCATCATTACCAAAGAGATGAAGTTATTCAATTTGCTGACACCACAGGTGATTCATTCAAATTAGCTAAAGACGCTGCAGCTAAACCTAATGCAGAATTTATTATTTTTTGCGGAGTACATTTCATGGCAGAAAGTGCAGATATTTTAACTTCTGATTCACAACAAGTAATACTTCCTGATTTAGCTGCAGGCTGCTCCATGGCTGACATGGCTGAAATAAGCCAAGTGGAATCTTGCTGGGCAGACTTAGAAAAATTAAATATTGCTAAAACAACGATTCCTGTTGTTTACATGAATTCAACTGCTGCCATCAAAGGTTTTACCGGTAAAAATAATGGCACAGTTTGCACCTCATCAAATGCTCAAAGAGCACTTGAGTGGGCTTTTGAAAAAGGGGAAAGGGTTTTATTTTTACCCGATCAACACTTAGGGAGAAATACTGCTGTGATGCAACTTGGTTTGAAATTAGAAGATTGTGTGGTTTTTGATCCCAGAAAACCAAACGGTGGTTTAACAGATATGCAATTGATTAATGCCAAAATGATTCTTTGGAAAGGGCATTGCTCTGTGCATGCCAGGTTTAATATGAATTCTGTTAAAGATGTGCGAAATCGAATTAAAGATGTAAAAATTATTGTTCACCCTGAATGTGTCAACGAAGTTGCAGAAGCTGCTGATGTGGTTGCTTCAACTGAAGGAATCATAAAAACCATTGCCGCCTCCCCTGCTGGAAGTAGTTGGGCTGTTGGCACAGAACTTAATTTGGTTCGAAGATTAGCTAGAGATTTCCCTGATAAAAATATTTCATTTCTAGATAAAACCATTTGCTACTGCTCCACAATGAATCGAATCGATCTTCCCCACCTAGTTGCAACATTAGAGAACCTAGTTGCAGGAAACGTGGTCAATCAAATAAAAGTTG
>ERZ890510.1037-NODE-1037-length-19620-cov-4.521084_pt1 | contig 19620 bp, 22 predicted proteins | sample MGYA00521265_ERZ890510 | MGnify/ENA primary metagenome ERZ890510 (study PRJEB32303, sample SAMEA104408624) | aquatic metagenome | biome: Brackish water; feature: Chemocline; material: water | place: Baltic Sea | collected 2014-10-26T21:54:00 | depth 110 m ...
TGACAGGGTTTAAACAAGAAGTTCCATTTATTTTGAATAATATCGTGTTTTTGACCATTATCTTCCGACAGCGATGGTTAATACTTTTAAATTAATCGCTGTTATTGGATTAGAGAGGGACAAATATGCTCGGTAGCTGCCTTTGTGGCCAGATAAAATACGAAGTTGCGTGCTTTCATCCTGAGATCACTAATTGCCACTGCGGGATGTGTCGAAAATTTCATGGTGCGGCCTTCGCAACCTATGGGAAAGTTCAGAGCCGAGATTTTCGATGGCTTGAGGGTCAGACTTTATTAGGGACTTATCAGTCATCGACTGCCGCCGAGCGGGGATTTTGTACATGCTGCGGATCAAGCCTTTACTACCAATTCGTAGGCCAGGAAGATCAAATCTCTATCGCCATTGGCACATTAGATGAAGAACCCTCGCGTTCGGTAGACAACAGTATTTTTTGCTCTTCACGGCCGCTTTGGTCGATCTGTAACAAGGATATTCCCGAGCACCCAGAGTGGTGACGATCTACCTAGTGCGCTTCATCCCAGTTATCGCCAACGCCCACATCAACCACTAGCGGCACCTTGAGGCTAGCCGCCAGTTCCATTCTCTGGGCAAGCCCTGCCGAGACTATTTGCAGCTCTTGCTCTGGCACTTCGAGAACCAGCTCATCATGCACTTGCATGATCATAACGCTTTTCAAATCACTGTTTTGCAACCAATCGTCCACAGAGATCATGGCGAGCTTAATAATGTCTGCCGCTGTCCCCTGCATGGGCGCATTAATCGCTGTGCGCTCAGCGGCTTGACGACGCATACCATTGGATGAGTTGATTTCTGGCAAGTAAAGCCTACGGCCAAAATAGGTTTCAACATAGCCGTACTCGGCAGCACTGTGCCTAATATTGTTCATATAATGTTGCACGCCGGGATAGCGTTCGAAGTAGAGCTCAATATAGTCAGCGGCTTGCTTACGACCAATATTCAATTGCCGCGCCAATCCAAAGGCCGACATGCCATAAATTAAGCCAAAGTTAATCGCCTTGGCACTGCGTCGTTGATCTACTGTTACCGACTCAGCGTCTATGCCAAAAACCTCTGCCGCTGTTGCTTGGTGAATATCTTGCCCGGCGGCAAAAGCCGCTAACAGACTTGGGTCCTCAGACAGGTGAGCCATAATGCGCAACTCAATCTGGGAGTAATCCGCCGCGACTATTTTGCATCCAGGCCCGGCAATAAATGCCTGCCGTACCCGCCGTCCCTCGGCGGTCCGCACTGGAATGTTTTGCAAGTTGGGGTCTGAAGAAGAGAGGCGGCCAGTGGCTGTTCCAGCCTGATGGTATGAGGTATGGATACGCCTAGTCGTCGGATTAATCATGGTTGGTAGCTTGTCGGTATAAGTCGATTTAAGCTTTGCCAGCCCTCGATGCTCCAACAACACCTTAGGTAGAGGATAATCTAACGCCAACTCCTGAAGCACCTCTTCTTTGGTTGAAGGAGCTCCTTTGGCGGTTTTTTTCAACATCGGAAGCGCTAGTTTGGTAAACAAAATCTCGCCCAGTTGCTTTGGTGAGGCTAAGTTAAATTCTTGCCCCGCTAATTCCCATGCTTGACGCTCTAGCTCGGCTATGCGCTCAGAGAGCTCTTGGCTCTGCTGAAACAATAGCGTGTCATCCACCAACGCTCCGGTGCGCTCAATTCGGGACAAGATAGGTATCAATGGCAATTCGATATCCGTGAGTACACTTGCCAGCGTCGGCTCAGCAGAAATCTTGGGCCATAGTGCTCGATGCAAGCGTAAAGTAATATCCGCATCTTCAGAGGCATAGGGCCCTGCTAGTTCTAAAGATATTTGATTAAAAGTCAGTTGCCCGACGCCTTTGCCTGCAATATCGGTGAATTTAATGGTTTGCTCGCCAAGATATTTGTTCGCCAGGCTATCCATATCATGCCGTGTCGCCACCGAGTCCAAAACATAAGACTCAAGCATAGTGTCAAATGCTATACCCTGCAGCGCAACACCATGCTGGGCAAAGATACTCATATCATATTTAAGATTTTGACCCACTTTTTTAATGCTGGGGTCTTCTAATAACGGCTTGAAATACGCCATTACGGTGTCACCTGATAATTGTTCAGGGACGCCCAGATAGTCATGCCCAAAGGGAATGTAGGCAGCCTTGCCGGCATCCACTGCGATGGAAATCCCGACCAAATCGGCTACCATATAGTTCAAGCTGGTTGTTTCCGTGTCCACTGCTACCAAGTCGGCCGCTTTTATTTTTTCTACCCAGGCCAGTAGCCTATCTTCTGTTAAGACCGTCTCATAATCTTTGATAATATCAACTATAAGGACCTCAACTTCTGGCAATGATGGACTGCTTTGAGGGGAGCTGGCGTGGCTAATGGCTCTGGCACTAGGGCTCTCGGCTGTCGCCAGTTCGGCAACCCAAGTCTTGAACTCCATGTCATTGAATAACCTGGCTAGCAGGGCCTCATCGGCCGGACTATTATGCAGCTGGCTAATGTTTTGAGGCATTTCAACATCGGTTTTGATCGTTGCTAACTGGTAAGACAAATAAGCTAGGTCTTTATGTTCTTGTAATTTAGGCGCCATATTTTTGGCCCCACGGAACTCCAGTCCAGAAACCTCCTCCAGTCGAGAGTAAATAGCATCAAGCCCACCAAGCCCCTGCAATAGCCCAAGAGCTGTCTTTTCGCCAACCCCAGGTACACCCGGAATGTTGTCGGATTTATCACCAAGCAAGGCTAAGTAATCAATAATTAATTCAGGAGGAACACCAAACTTTTCAATCACCCCCGCTCTATCTAGAACACTGTTAGTCATGGTATTCACTAAAGTGATGTACTCATTAACCAATTGCGCAATATCTTTGTCCCCCGTCGAGACAACCACTGGCTGTTTAGCTGCTGTTGCCTGAAGAGCTAAGGTACCAATGACGTCGTCAGCTTCAACACCATCGATAATTAACATGGGCAGGCCCATGCCCTTAATAATTTTATGAATCGGCTCAATTTGCAGACGAAGGTCGTCCGGCATAGGCGGCCGATTAGCTTTATACTCACTGTACATGTCATCACGAAACGTTTTACCTTTGGCGTCAAAGACCACCACTAGCGTGCTCTGGGGGTAATCTTTTTGTAGCCGGCGCATCATGTTAATAACACCTTTAACCGCGCCGGTAGGCATGCCTTTGCTATTAGTCAGCGGTGGCAACGCATGATAGGCTCGGTAAAGATAAGAGGATCCGTCGACTAGGACCAATGGGATTTTATCAGACATAATTTCGCTACTTTTTTAAACGCTATATAGTTCATCAAAGAATACAGTATTTAGCTAAAACAGGCGCTAAATTGCGCGACTAATCTCTGCATGAATTGTTCATACCCCTCATCTCTCAGCGGCTGACTTGTCCCTTGAGGGTCAATACTTATAATCGGTAAATTAAGCGTCGCCGCAATACCTTGCGCGTCTTTATTAGCATATTGTGGTTCTACAAACACACACTCCACCGTGTTTGCTAAAGCATCTTTACGAAGAAGGTATTGGCTTTTGGCGCCTTTCTGCCCTCCACTGGCATCTCTAATCGACAATCCTGAGGCTAACCCAAATCCGCGGGCAAAGTGACCAAAGGCATCGTGATGGGTTAAATAGCGCCTTTTAACATAAGGAGCAAGTATGCTCCGAAGCCTAGTCACTTCTACATCTCGAATTATATCCTGTCCTCTCACTCCGAGCCGGTCTTGGATTGCACGGCCAATAAGGTTACCATTTTGAGGATCAAGCCACACATGCGGATCACGCTGATGATCATGACTAAGCTGTTTAGACTCTGTATCAAACCTTAGAAAAGGCAGGTCGAGTACCCTAAGGACACGGTGTTTGGGCAGTGTAGAAACAGCCTTAGCCACTCGCGGCTCGACCTCGTCACCGAGTAAAACAACTAACTGCGCCTTTTGTATTTTCCCTAAGGACGAAATCGATAAAGTTAGATCATGAACCGATTGGCTAGCAGACTGCAAAAATTCGACCCTTGCGCTATTGCCTAGAGCGGCCCTTGCGATAATTGCCAACGGCTTATTAGTGGTCACCACCAATAGCTGAGATGTATCAAGACTCTCGCTGTATCTAGGGCTTTCACTGCTGGCCCCGGTGGTATTTAGAGCAGAGAAGAGCGCTAGAATAGCAAAAATGTTATAATGTATCTTTTTCAAACCAGCGCTCGCTAAAAGAAGAAAGGGAAATACTTTGTTTGTATGTTATATTATAACATAACATAATGAAAAAGACTGCTTATGCTGACTAACTCACGACTAGTACACCAGCCTCATGACCATGGTCGCTGTATCAACGCGGCTTTGGCACGGGCCAACAACCTCTGCACAGAAAAAGGCGTGCGGTTAACGCCGACGCGTGAATCTGTTTTGCGCCTACTATGGCAAAGCCATCAGCCACTTGGCGCCTATCAATTGCAGGATCAGTTATCCAGTCTTACCGGAAAATCAATCGCACCCCCGACCGTTTATCGCGCTATCGAATTTCTCTCTGACCTTGGGTTAGTGCATCGTCTAGCGTCCTTAAATGCTTATATTGGCTGTCCTTTCCCCAACAGCGAGCACAGTAATCTATTTATGATTTGCAATAGCTGCGGCAGTGCCGCTGAGGTCGCCCACACCGCTCTAAATGATGTATTGCAGAATGCTAGCGAGAAGGCTCAATTTAAGCTCGAGTCGCAGAGTATCGAGCTTTTTGGTCTCTGCCCTCAATGCTCTCAAGACGCAAACCAAGCGACGGTGCATAAAGCGCATGACTAAACAACTAGTAGCATTGGACAGGGTTAATAAAAGCTTTGCAGGCAAGTTGGTGTTAGAGGATGTAAGCCTACAGCTAAAGCAAGGCGAGATAACCACTTTAATCGGCCCAAACGGGGCCGGCAAATCAACCCTTGTAAGGATTGTTCTTGGGCTGCTAAAGCCAGACTCGGGAGCCATTAAGCGCACCCCCGATCTCAAAGTGGGATACATGCCACAAAAATTGATGATTGACCCAACCTTACCCATTTCAACTTGCCGCTTTTTACAATTGGCCAACACATCTCACCAAGCCTGCCACGAAGCGCTTGAATCTGTGGGAATTGCTCATTTGGCTACAACACCCATTCAGGAACTGTCAGGAGGGGAGGTACAGCGAGCCTTACTGGCAAGAGCTATTTTGCGAAAACCAAATCTTTTGGTACTCGATGAGCCTGTACAGGGTGTTGATGTCAATGGACAAAATGCCCTTTACCGAATGATTAGCGGCTTAGCCAAGACCCTTAACTGCGGCGTATTAATGGTCTCCCATGATCTGCATCTGGTCATGTCTGCCACAGATCAGGTAATCTGTTTAAATCGGCATATTTGCTGCCATGGCCACCCAGAACAGGTGACCCAAAATCCGGCCTATATTGATATTTTTGGCCAAACAACAGCGCTTTATTCGCACCATCATGATCATGATCATAGCTTAGATGGCGATGTTCTTAGTGACGGCCACGGTGAGGATTGTGACCATGGCTGATTTCTTAATCTATGCTTTATTGGCCGGCCTTGGCGTTGCTCTTGTAGCAGGCCCATTAGGTTGTTTTGTGGTTTGGCGGCGGATGGCTTACTTTGGGGATACTCTAGCTCACAGCGCCCTTCTTGGTGTTTCGCTTGGCGTCATGCTGGATATCAACCTCAGTGTAACCGTCACAGCGGTGCCATTAATTATGGCGCTCGGACTTGTCTATTTAGAGCAGCGAGGGTTTTTGGCCCTAGACACCTTGCTAGGTATTTTATCTCACTCTGCGCTGGCCGCTGGGTTGGTGATAATCTCTCTGTTACCTGATGTACGAGTTGACTTGATGTCCCTGCTGTTTGGCGACTTATTGGCCGTAACTAAAAGCGATCTATGGGTTATCTACGGCTTGTCCGCGGTGGTACTAGCCCTATTGGCCATGCTGTGGCAAAAGCTAATTAATATTACCGTCGACCCTGAGTTGGCCGCGGTAGAGGGGACAAACGTAGCTCTAGTGAGGACAGCACTAATGTTAATCACCGCACTGGTCATCGCGCTGGCCATGAAAGTGGTTGGGGTTTTATTAATTACCGCTCTGTTGATTATTCCCGCCGCAACTGCACGACGGTTAGCGCGAAGTCCTGAGCAGATGGCGGTGGCCGCTAGCATTATCGCCATGCTGACGGTCGTTATGGGGCTCGCAATGTCTTGGTATAGCGACGCACCGGCGGGGCCCTCCGTGGTCATCTGCGCGGCATTTCTATTCAGTGTTTCACTTTGTCGCCGTCAGAGAACATAACTCAAAAAGTACCGTAGATTGAGCGCCAGGTCTTACGTATCATAATTTCGCTGTGAGGCGATTTAAAAAAGCCATGATAGTGGCCATTGGGGTTAACTAATACAATCTGAGAACTGTGGTCGACAGTGTAATCATCACCCTCTAAGGGAACCTGGTTGTAGGCTATATTGACCTCTGCGGTAAAGCGCTTAATGAAGTGTTTGTTGCCAGTAACACCAATGAATTCAGTATTGAAATAGGGCATGTATTGCCCTAGTTTTTCCACCGTGTCTCGCTCAGGGTCGAGAGACACCATGATAATTTGAAGGTTCTCTTTCTCGCTGTCTTTTAAGGTGCTGTAGATGTCGTTAAGAGTGACCAGGGTGGTTGGGCAAATATCCGGGCAATTCGTGAAGCCAAAGAAAATCATGCTCCACTGGCCTTTCAATCTCTCTAAAGTGAATGCATCGCCACGGTGATCAACGAGATCAAAATCACTAAACTTTCGCGGCGTGTTTAGAACAATGGCGCCATTAATTCGAAGATCTTGCAGACTCATGATAACTGGCTGGTTCATACGCCAAATAAAACCGCAAATCACCAAAACCATGAAACACACAATAACAATAATAGTACGACGAATGCCAACCTGCTGATCTGCCATCGAGTAACTCCCTATGTGGCTGGTAAAAATATCACTGGTTCTATTAGGTAGTGGTCTATCAACATAAGGCCAAATAACACCATTAAATAAACGATTGAGTATTGAAAGGTTTGCATACCTGAATTTCCGCCCTCACTAAGCAGCATGACCACAGCCCAATACAAAAACCCCAGTCCTAAAAGCAACGAGCCCGCCAAGTATAACCAACCGAACATGCCGGTTAGATACGGCAGGGTGGTCACTACAATTAACAGTATGGTATATAACAGAATATTTATTTTGGTGTACCTTTCACCGTGAGTCACGGGCAACATTGGAATTTTCGCCTTGGCGTATTCGTCTTTACGGTGCACCGCTAAAGCCCAAAAATGGGGTGGCGTCCAAGCAAAAATAATCAGCACTAAAAGCAGGGCATTGTAGTGAACTTCTCCTGTCACCGCGGTCCAACCCAGTAATGGAGGAGCGGCTCCAGCAAGACCACCAATAACAATATTCTGAGGCGTGGCGCGCTTTAAAAACATGGTGTAGACAAAGGCATAGCCCACCAAGGACGCCAAGGTTAGCCAAGTGGTGAGAACATTAGTAAAGATAAGAAGCACCGCCATACCAAACACCCCGGTGACCAAAGCAAAGACCGTCGCTTGCTGTGGCTTTAGTCTGCCTTGGACTAAGGGGCGGTTAAGTGTCCTCGCCATCTTGTCATCAACATGGCGATCCACTATGTGGTTGACCGCAGCAGCTGAGCCGGCGCATAGCGCTATACCTAGATTGCCAAAAACAAAAATGCTCAGAGGTACTGATTGGTCGGTCGCTAATAACATGCCAATCACCGAAGTGAGTATCATCAGCGCCACAACATTGGGCTTACACAACTCAAGGTAATCACGCCAACTAGCAGCGGCGGTATCCAGTTCGGTATTAGGCATGAACATTCACTCCAGAATTTGCCAAGTAACTATAATTTAGCTCGAGGTACATTATCGGTCTGGTGAATATTTTAGCAGATGTTTAAGGTCATCGAGTAATCCGCTGCCATCATGGTCTTTGGTATAATAGAGAACCGCCTTATGGTCTGGCGTAACAACAAAAGACCGAGGCTCCTGCATGTCCCAATCAGCCGAGCTACCTGCGATTATTTGAGCAACTAGCTTGGGGGATGTCGGTATAATTGTAAGAAATAGGTGAAGAGCCCTAAGTTCGTCCATTTTCAGAGGATCGACAGAGGCCACATCGGGCAGATAAACTCTTTCAACACGACCTGTCATCGAGCCCATCAACATATGTACCTGCCGACCACTAAACAACATATCTTCACAGCTTTGGCTGCATCCAATGCCGCCGACTGTAACCACCTTCCACTTTGGCTTATCGGTTACTGGTAAATCATCCAAGATAGATGAAAAATCCAGCGCAGGCTTAACCAATTCTCCGATGTTGGTAGTCCCCAGCAAATCAATCATCTGCTGCCGCTGCTCTTCCGTCTTCGGCACTATAACGAAACCAGCCAAAATAACGCCGGCGACGATAAACAGCATCAACCAAATTTGGTACTTAAACCCACGCTGTTTAACGGTTATTTCGCTGTTATCCACCATAAACTTCTATCCTTTTATTTCGACCCTTAGGGCCTTCTATACTGTTTTATCCAACTGGCGAAATTAGAGTTCGCGATCAACGTCATAATCAGTAGCACCAAAGCCATAACAAACCATTGCACCGCGTAACCTATATGCTTTTCTGGCTGCACGGCGACCGTCACCCAGTCAGTTTCTAAAGCGCCGATAGAATCACTATCGAGGCGTAATTGGTAGCCATAAAAAGATTGTCCAAACAACTCTTCCGCACGCTCTACCGAAATCCAGCCCACTCGGCTCGGCCATTGCCGAACCTCTTTAATCCCGTCATCCAGTCGATAACCACCACGCAAGTTATGATATAAAAACCCACGCAACTGAACCTCCCCAACCACCGACTCTATCTGAGGCAACTGACTCCGGTCCAATGAGGCTGGCACCCAACCGCGATTAACTAGTATCATCTGCGCCTGGCCATCTACCTCAAGTCCATCAATACGCATCGACTCTAGTACCTCGTAACCAGGCCGGCCGTTTTTAACTCGGTTATCCAGCACTATCTGGCGCGATGGGTCGAGGATTCCCGTCAGCCAAGCAGGCCTGTACTGCAGATTCCCACCCGCTAATAATGTCGCTAAACCTGCAGGCGCCGCTTGCTGATTAGCCCTAAAGGCGGCGACGATAGTCTGTTTTTCGTCAGCTCGGTCAAGCTGCCAAAACCCTAAGACCATCAACAACGAAAACAAAAAGAGCACCAAAACCAACAATTTTTTGTTCGGCTGCCAGTGAAATTGTTGCACAGAAGATTGGGGGTCTCGGTCCATTTGTGTTTAAATTCACCTCTTTAGAAGAGCAGTTAATCCCATGGTGTTAAAAGCAATTATTATCGTTCTATTTATCGCAGTAGTTGTCAGCCTTTTTGGCGGACTTCGCTTTTTGGTCAAAGACCTCGGAGACTCTCAGCGCCGCCTATTCAATAGCTTAGGAATACGCGTTACATTAGCCGCGATGTTGATGGGCACAATTATCTATGGCGCCTATACCGGCCAGATTAGCAGCAAGGCCCCCTGGGATCGCCAATTACACCCAGAAGCGACAGTGCCAATGCAACAATTATCTAAGCCTACCGATGAATAAACTAATGCTCCTAAGATAAAAACGGCCAGGAATTACCTAGCCGTTTCCCTGCGTGGCTCAATCTCTAGCCAAGTACATATACGATAAGAAATAAGCCGACCCAAATGACATCGACAAAATGCCAATACCAAGCCGCCGCTTCAAATCCGAAGTGATCCGTTTCGTTGAAGTGCCCCTTAACCCCGCGAAGGAAAGCAATCAGAAGCATCATGGTGCCTAAGGTTACATGCGCTCCGTGGAACCCAGTTAGCAAAAAAAACGTCGTGCCATAGATACCTGAATCTAAGGTAAGCCCTAATTCTTGATAGGCGTGAATATACTCTTCTGCTTGCAGAATCAAAAAGATAATGCCTAACAAAACCGTCACGCCCAGCCAGGTTACGAATTTCTTTCGATTACCCTCTTTTAAAGCATGATGCGCAAGGTGAACGGTACCGCTTGAGGTCAGCAGAACAACAGTATTCCAAAGCGGCAACCATGCAAACAGCTGCCCAAAACTCCACCCAGGGAAACTCATCGCATGCTCAGGACCTTTAAATTTGAATTCAGTCACATCTGGATTAGCGGCCAGGGTAACCACCTGATCAGGAGTCACTAATGGAGGCCAGGTGGCATCGTAACCAGGCCATAGGTGCGTTGCATTAGCTATAGCCGCATCGGTCGCCGTATCATCAAACCACCCAATAGCCGCATCTCCAGCAAGCCAGGGGCCGACTAATACCCGGACGTAAAATAAGGACCCAAAGAAGCAAACAAAAAACATCAGCTCAGAAAAAATAAACCAGTACATGCCCAATACGTAAGAATACTTTAACTGGTCACTCACGATGCCCTGAGTATTTTCTTCGATAACCAGGCTCCACCACCGGTACATGACCGAGGCCATAATCAGCGTGCCAATCAAAAATATTGTTGATGTGCCGCCATCAATTACCCAACTAGCGGCGCCGTAGGCCATCAGTCCCATACTCGCCGCCGCCGCAAGCGGCAACTTACTTTGCTCGGGTACGTAATAAGAATTTTCAGATGACATGGCTGTTCTCCGTTTACTGTATTTGTGAGACCTGCATCGCAACGCGGTCAGTTATATCAAAAAGTGTGTATGACAAAGTCACGGTATTGACGCTGATGGGCAAGTCAGGATCAAGAATAAACACCACGTCTAGTTCGGCTTCTTGCCCCGCCCCCAGCGGCTGGCTGTTAAAACAAAAACACTCTGTCTTATGAAAATAATCCGCAGCATTATTGGGTAACACGTTAGGAATGGCCTGGGCAACCATATCATTGCCGGTCTTATTGCGAGCAAAAAATGTAACCTTTCGCGATTCCCCGGGATGAACAAACACCTTGTGCTCTGTGGGATAAAAGTCCCAAGGCATAGTGGCATTATTAGCAGCCACAAACTGCACTTCCACCTTGCGCGAAGTGTCTATCGTTATCTCGCTGGCTGTATAGGCGCCACCAGTCTTGCCTCCAATGCCTGTGATCTCACAAAAAAGATCATACATCGGAGGCAACACAAATATTGCAAAGGCAAACATTGCCACAGCCGTCATGGACAGCTTAATCAATAAATTGCGATGTACTGGTGCTTCACTCATCTTTAGCTGCTTCTATTTAATAACAGGTGGCGTTGAGAACGTGTGGAAAGGTGCTGGCGTTGGCACTGTCCACTCCAAACCTTGCGCACCCTCCCAAACCTGTGGATCACTAATTGGCTTACCCCAACCAATGGTTCGGATAACGTTGTACAAGAACAACAGCTGGGCTCCGCCATAGAGGAAGGCTCCAATACTTGATACCATATTCCAATCTGCAAACTGCAAGCCGTAATCAGAGTATCGACGAGGCATACCGGCTAAGCCCAAAAAATGCTGAGGCATAAAGGTGATGTTAAATGAAATAAAGGCGAGCCAAAACTGTACTTTACCCATAGTCTCATCATACATTTTGCCGCACCACTTAGGCAGCCAATAATAAACTGCTGCCGTGCCACTAAACACCGCGCCAGCGACCATCACATAGTGGAAATGAGCCACAACAAAGTAGGTGTCATGATACTGGATGTCGGCCGCCGCAATCGACAACATCATTCCGGTAAATCCACCGAAGGTAAACAAAATAACAAAAGCAACACTAAACAGCATCGGTGTTTCAAAGGTCAGGGCACCTTTGTACATAGTGGTGATCCAATTAAATACTTTAACGCCTGTCGGGACCGCAATCAGCATGGTCGCGTACATAAAGTACAGCTCACCAGCAATCGGCATGCCCACCGTAAACATGTGGTGAGCCCAGACTACAAACGACAGGAATGCGATCGAGGCCGTGGCATAAACCATTGAAGAATAGCCAAATAGCGGTTTGCGACTAAAGGTTGGGATGATCTGGGAAATCACACCAAAAGCAGGCAAGATAATAATATAAACCTCAGGATGACCGAAGAACCAGAACACGTGCTGGAATAGAACCGGATCACCGCCGCCGGCAGCATCAAAGAAGCTAGTCCCGAAGTTGATGTCCATCAGCATCATAGTCACAAGTCCTGCCAACACTGGCATTACCGCTACTAATAGAAACGCAGTGATTAGCCAAGTCCAAACAAACATCGGCATCTTCATATAGGTCATGCCAGGTGCACGCATATTCATCACGGTGGCAATGATATTAATCGAGCCCATGATTGATGAGGCACCCATGATATGAACAGCAAAAATGAAATAGTTAACCGAATCAGGAGCGTAGGTTGTCGACAGCGGGGCGTAGAACGTCCAACCGAAGTTGGGTCCGCCGCCTTCCATAAATAATGTAGAAGTCAGAATGGCAAACGCGAAAGGTAAAAGCCAAAAGCTCAGGTTGTTCATGCGTGGCAAAGCCATATCCGGCGCGCCGATCATCATTGGAATCATCCAATTCGCTAAGCCAACAAAGGCCGGCATGATAGCGCCAAAAACCATCACTAGGCCATGCATGGTGGTCATTTGAACGAAAAATTCGGGTTTAATCAGTTGCATTCCTGGCTGAAATAATTCCGCCCGAATAACCATGGCAAAAAACCCGCCAAGCAGGAACATAGCAAAACTAAACCATAGGTATAGGGTGCCAATATCTTTATGGCTGGTACTGAAAAGCCAGCGATTAAAAAAGTTTTCTGAGGGACCGTGCGCCATTTAAATTACTCCCCTATTGGCTTTGTTTAAAATTAAGAACATCAATAGGCTGAACGATGTCACCGACATCGTTGCCCCAAGCATTGCGCTTATAATGGACAACCGCGGCAATCTCAACTTCTGAAAGCTGCTCCGCGAAAGACTGCATGGCCGTGCCGGCTACACCATTAATAAGAATGTCGATGTGACCCTCTGCAGGCCCTAATACAATAGGGCTACCTTTAAGCGCAGGGAATACTCCTGGAACGCCTTCGCCATTTTCTTGGTGACAGCCTGCACAAGAGCGACCATAAACCTCTTCGCCTTTCACCATTAATTCGTCGAACGCCCATTGTTTGCCAATAGTTGATGCGTAAACGGCTACCTCTTCTTTCTTCCCTGCCAGCCATGCGTCATATTCGGCTTCTTCTTTAACCTCAACCACTATCGGCATAAAAGCATGGCCCAAGCCACACAACTCAGTGCATTGACCAACATAGGTTCCGGGCTTATCCGTCTTCGCCCACGCGGCGGTGAAAAGACCCGGCACCGCATCTCTTTTGACACCAAAATCAGGTACCCACCAGCTATGAATAACATCGTTGCCAGTGATTAAAAAGCGAACTTTTTTGTTAGTTGGAATAACTAAAGGCTGGGTTACTTCTCGGAGGTAATGTTCACCTTTCGGCTCCCGCCCATAAATCTCATCCTGGGAGGTACGCAGCTCACTCATGAACTTAACGCCTTCACCTATATACTCATACTGCCATTTCCATTGATACCCGGTAACTTTGATGTCAATGTCAGGGTTTCCAGTGTCATAAGCTTTTAGGAGCGCGGTAGTGGCTGGCACTGCCATCACAATCAAAATGAGTGCGGGAATGACCGTCCAAAGCACCTCAACCGTCAGATTCTCATGAAAGTTCGCCGCGGTGACGCCTTTGGATTTGCGGTGGGCGTACATAATGTAAAACATAAAGCCGAAGACAAGAACGCCGATGACCGTACAGATCCAAATCATGATCATGTGAATATCGTAAGCCGCCTGGCTAACTTCGGTAACTCCCTGGGGCATATTAAGTTGCGTCGCCGCACTCTCTGCGCTGACGCCTCCAGCGAACAACAAGCTCGCAAGACTCGGCAAACCCAAGAAAAGTGCTTTCGCTCTTTTCAACATCGCTTAATTCTCCATGATATTCCAAAAAATAATGTTGTTGCACACTCTCAACAAAGCTCTAAATCAACCCCGTCCGCACGCGCGCGCCGGGATTGTAGCAAACATAGGTACGTTTCACTAGCTTGAATAGGATCAATTTTAATAGAACGTGACTGCAGCTTATTAGTGTGCAGTTGGTGACCAATCAATCCCCATATTATTCTTTAGGGTCGAGTATTTTCACCGGGCTAATTTGTAAGTTAATTTCATCTTTACTCAGGTTGACTCGCGTTTGAACTTCTTTAGGTGAAGACCAAATTCGCATTTCATCCTTAAAGCCGCAACTAACACACTCCCGAAAATCAACGCCGTCCTCAGAAAAAGCCCGCAGCTTGTCCATGACAGAGCACTTGGGGCAAGTAACACCAGCAATAAATCTTTTTTTAGTTGAAAAAACCATCACAATATCATCACAATAGGGGCCTCTATTATATATGGCATTACTCAATATGGATCACTCTATTCGTTCTCACAGGGGAATTTCTCCCAATCTCGGACTTCGAGTTTATGTTGACCCAGCCGCAACAGTGATTGGCAATGTTAGTTTAGGAGACGACGTGTCAGTTTGGCCGGGCGCGGTTATTCGCGGAGATATGCACTCTATCAGTATTGGCGCGCGATCTAATATCCAAGACAATGCCGTGCTACACATTACTCATGCTTCTCACTTTAATCCGGCAGGATGGCCTCTCAGTATTGGTGAGGATGTTGTTGTTGGCCATCGCGCAATCCTTCACGGTTGCACTTTAGGCAATCGCATCTTGGTGGGTAACGGCGCTATCGTAAATGATGGCGTAATCGTAGAAGATGAGGTGATCATAGGAGCTGGATGTATGGTGCCGCCTGGAAAAACTCTACCCAGCGGTTTCGTCTATGTTGGCAACCCGTGCAAACAATTGCGAGAGATCAGTGAGAAAGAAAAGACCTTTTTTAGCTACTCGCCCGCCAATTATGTGAAATTGAAAAATCAGTATTTACTGGAACTTGAGCAAGGCTAACCATCAAAGCGTTAAAGCGTTAAAGCGTTTCTCGCAAAACTTTAACCACCTCTGCGGTGTTCGGCTGCACTCCGCGCCACAAGTAAAAAGACTCGGCGGCCTGCCGAACTAGCATCCCCAATCCGTCTGAGGCCGTCGCGCCGCTGCTCAATGCCCACTGGACAAAAGGGGTTGGAGCAGATCCGTACATCATGTCATAGCAAAAAGCGCCTTCAGTGCCCAGTAAACTCTGCGGCAAGCTTAGCGGCGCACCCTGAAGGCTAGCGCTAGTGCCATTAATAATCAGATCAAACTCTTGACCATTCAGCATGTCCAAACTACAGCCCAGCAAATAACCCAGTTCAGCAAAATCTTTTGACAGCTCAAGCGCCTTACTCAGCGTTCTATTCGCAATCACAACGTGTTGAGGCTGCTGTGCTAAAAGTGGCTCCAAAATGCCTCTGACAGCACCGCCAGCGCCCAAAACCAATACACGTTTAGCTTTTATTGTCCAGGCTAGTCGATTTGTTATGTCCCCGACTAAACCAACACCATCAGTGTTATCTCCGAGCAGGGTACCATCAGATTGCTGCATTAGCGTATTTACCGCTCCCGCTAATGCCGCTCTCTCGGTTTTCTTAGCCGCATAATCAAAGGCGTCTTGCTTAAAAGGAACCGTAACATTTAGGCCCTTGCCTCCATTGCCGAAAAAGTCGTCTGCTGCTATAGCGAAGTCATGTACCTCAACCAACTGAGAAACATACTCCATCGACTGCCCAGTCTGCTGCGCAAACATCTGATGAATCATCGGCGATCTACTGTGAGCAATGGGGTTGCCAAAAACTGCATATTTATCTGTTATCAAATCCATTCCTGCCGAATTAAATATCTATCGTAAAGCTCGGCCTCATCAGAGTCCGGTTCTGGTGCCCAGGCGTAGTCCCATCGCACCAACGGCGGCAATGACATTAAAATTGATTCTGTGCGACCGTCACTTTGAAGACCAAACAAGGTGCCTCGATCATGGACCAAATTAAATTCTACGTACCTACCGCGGCGATAAAGTTGAAATTTCCGCTCTCTTTCTCCGTAAGCGGTCTTTCGTCGACGCTGAAAAATAGGCATATAGGCAAGCGAAAAGCTATCGCCAATGCTGCGCATGAGCGCAAAGCTCTGATCAAATCCAAGTTCGCTGAAATCATCAAAGAATAAGCCACCAATGCCGCGCGCCTCCTTCCGGTGGGGCAAGTAAAAATAATCATCGCACCACTTTTTTAACCGCGGATAGAGTTCCTTTGAAAATGGGTCACAGGCCTTTTTGGCTGTGCTGTGCCAATGCCGGCAATCTTCTTCGTTTCCATAGTAGGGCGTAAGGTCGTAACCACCGCCAAACCACCATACCGGTTCAGCGCCATCTTTCTCTGCGATAAAAAATCGGACGTTAGCATGCGCTGTTGGGACATAGGGATTTTGTGGATGTATGACTAAAGATACGCCCATCGCCTGCCAACGTCGTCCCGCTAACTCTGGACGGCTCTGGCTGGCGGTCGGGGGCAATTGATCACCTTGGACATGAGAAAAGCTCACCCCCACTTTTTCAAAATCAGCGTCATCTGCAGCTACCCTACTCCGGCCACCACCACCCTGATCACGTGTCCAGTTGTCTTCACGCCAGGCAATTCCGCTCTCAGACTGCAATACCGAGCAAATGTCGTCTTGCAATCTGAGTAGATAGTTCTTCACCTTTTGTTTGTCGATTTCTTGCATTCTATCCTGGCCTAATTACCCCTCCAGTTAGTAAATCTCTGATCTCGCTGGCTTTCGCTGCCTCTCCGATCTCTCCGGGAGCCTCAAAATCTATTTCTTCACCAAAGTAGTCTTTTACTTTAAGTCCTGTGGTGGCAGCCGGTAAATTTTGCGGATTTGCCGAGGTTGAGACAATCGGTCCACCAAAAACATCACAAAGCGCCGCCGCCACTGGATGCTGAGTCACGCGAAGCGCAATGGTATTATGTTGGCCAACAATCCATCCCGGAGCACGGCCGTTATGGGGCACCAACCATGTCGTGGGCCTAGCTTGCTGAACGCTGAAACGAGCTCTCTGATCATCACTCAGGCCCTGAAGCAGAGACTCAAATTGTGAAACCTCGCTGGCGATTAAGATCAGTCCTTTATCTACATGACGGTTCTTTAAACGAAGAATTTTTTGTACCGCTGTTTGAGACCAAGGGTCACACCCCAAGCCCCAAACGGCTTCCGTAGGATAGGCAACTACACCTCCGTTTATAAGGACCTGTGTCGCCTGGATGATCTGAGCGTGACCGCTCCATTCACTCACCAGGTAATCCGCTGTTTTTCAGCTTTTCCTGAAGGGCCGCATCTTTTGCGATAATCACCGCAGCGTTAGCCGCACGTTCATCAACCAATTTTTGATGCATCACAGGATCAGAAGCGCCGATAATTTGTGCAGCTAAGTAGGCAGCGTTTTTCGCCCCTGCCTTGCCAATGGCTACCGTTGCTACCGGTATGCCGCCGGGCATTTGCACTGTTGAAAGAAGCGCGTCGAGGCCATCTAGCGATCCATTAATAGGAACACCAATAACAGGCTTCAATGTTGTTGCGGAAACCGCTCCAGCCAAATGTGCGGCCATCCCCGCCGCACATATAAATGCAACACATCCCCGAGCATCAGCATCTGTTACGAAGCTGTGAGTAGCTTCGGGCGTACGATGCGCCGAAGTCACTTTAACCTCAAAAGGAATATCAAACTTTTTTAAAATTTCAAAGCTCGCTTCCATGACCGGCAGGTCGGAATCAGAGCCCATTAAAATTGCAACGAAAGGTGTAGTCATCATGGTACTCTTCTAGCCTAATAATTGCAGGAGATTACCCCAACCACTGGCAATGTGCAACTAAACTAGTTAAGGCTCTCACTTTTCTTAATGCCACTATAATTTGGGCGTTCTACAACTCTGGTGAGCCGGATTAATCCCCATGCTTTAAGCCAATCTCAAGTAAAAGCCATTTTCATTTGTGATCGCGTTTTTTAACTCAAGGGCAACCAAAATCTGTGAGAGCTTTGCTATCGACCAAGGGCTAAAACGCATGAGCCCATCCAAATCAGTAGGCTCATATCCTAAGATTTCAAGTGCCTGGTGCTCCTCATCTGTCAATATTTTGGGCGCCACCACTGGCTGACCCTGAGCGACAGAAACACTGTCTCTCATTCCAGCTAATGCTCCGCCAAGCTCTACGACGATGTCCTCCGCTGTCTCCACCAGATGTGCCCCCTGTTTAATCAGCAAGTGGCATCCTTTGCTCTGAGGGCTGTGAATGGAGCCTGGAATAGCGAAAACATCTCGGTTTTGCTCCATGGCACAACGAGCAGTAATCAGTGAACCACTCTTCACCGCCGCCTCAACGACCAAGACACCTAAACTCAATCCGCTAATAATCCGATTCCGTTGGGGAAAATTCCTGGCGAGAGGCTTTCCTCCAAAATGGAATTCCGTCACTAAGGTTCCGCCGGACTCTACTATTTGACCTGCCAAATTACGGTGCCCCGGGGGATAGACAGCTTCAATTCCCGTTGCCATTACTCCAGTGGTTTTCCCGCTAGTAGCTTGTAACGCACCCTTGTGAGCAGCCCCGTCAACACCTAATGCTAAACCGCTAGTAACGACAAAGCCACTCCCCGCCAAAAATTTGGCCCAGTCTCTAGCATTAGCTCCACCTGAGCGCGTCATTCGCCTACTGCCGACAATGGCAATCTGTGGAAGATGCAAGTTGTTCACATTACCCCTGACATATAATAGTGGTGGAGGGGCGCCGATGAATTTCAATTGCTCTGGGTAACCTGGGCTAGTAATCGATATAACAGCGGCCTTAGCCTGACGCAAAGCTGCTCTAATTTGGTCTATTTCTGAGCGCCAGTCTCGCCTAGAATATCGCTGTTGAAAAAGCGCCATAATTGGCTTGAAATCAGGCGAATAACACGCAACATCCCCCGTGAATAATTCTAAATAGGATTTGGTTTGCTTAATACATTGAGTCTGAATACTGGCCGTTAGTCCCTCTATCGATTGAGAAATCAAGGCGTATTCAGTTTCGCTAAACTCATTGTGATCCGTCACTCTATGAAACCTCCTTCACTCAAGGGAACGAAATTTGACCCTTATCTAACGATTTGATCTCTTGGCATTTTCAAGATATTGCTGGCGCGAACCGGGCTTTTTGCCTCCATTAGCATTGTATAGGCCACCTTTTCATCAATAGAAACCCCGACTACAAGACCAATACGGCGATCAGGGAACTGGAGAATTTTAGCCCTTGTGCCGGTCTTGCACTCCCCGCGCTGCTTTAAAAATATTTCGGATGTCGCCAACCTCCACCGCAGAGTGCCTGCCCTTATTAATAGCAACAATTACTATTTGCCGGTGCTTAGCGTCATGTTCCCAACGCGTACAATCTATCCTTCTATCTTTTGAGTAGGCACTTTAGGGTGAATTTTCGCCGGCAAAGTGCTTTTTCTCGCCTTAAGGGTCTTGTCGCCCTACCGAATAATTGTTTTG
>ERZ890510.1039-NODE-1039-length-19602-cov-12.748197_pt1 | contig 19602 bp, 18 predicted proteins | sample MGYA00521265_ERZ890510 | MGnify/ENA primary metagenome ERZ890510 (study PRJEB32303, sample SAMEA104408624) | aquatic metagenome | biome: Brackish water; feature: Chemocline; material: water | place: Baltic Sea | collected 2014-10-26T21:54:00 | depth 110 m ...
TAATGCCAGGGAGATTAGTGAGACAACTTTCTCCTATTGGGATAAACCAGATATTCAAGTTTTTTATTCCGCACCGCCAATCATCACCCCTAAAACAAAAATTCTATTTATTGTGCATGGGGCCTCTAGAACAGCTGAAAGATACCTGAATGATTGGGTGCTGCTGTCCCAAGGAAGAGATGTTCTTCTCGTTGCCCCAAAATTTTCGAAAGAATTTTATAATGAGTATGTCTATTTAATGAAAACGAATAAAACAGGCAGACCAATGAATGATGCCTCTCTTGATTTGGACTCTTCTCTCGGCGAATTATTTAATTTCTTTTCTGCAAAATTTAAGATACAGACCAATAATTTTAGACTCTACGGCCACTCTGGTGGCGCTCAGTTTGTGCATCGATATTTAATGCTGAGCAAGGAAACACGAATTGATAAGGTGGTTATCGCTAATGCAGGTTTTTATACTTTTGCCGACCCATCTATCTCATTTCCATTTGGTATTAAAAATATGAATGTTTCTGATGATCGTTTGAAATGGTTATTAAGTCTTAAAGGTGGATTATTTTTAGGAGACATGGACAATGACCCTAAGCATAAATCCTTGCCTTCAATGCGCAAGGCTAAAAAACAAGGCAAGCATCGCTTTGAGCGAGGAACTAACTTTTTCAATGATCTTGTTGACCTTGGGGTTAAGAAAAATTCTCCCTTTAGATGGAGATACCAGGTTGTCCCTGGCGTCGCCCATGATAATGCTGGTATGAGCTTAGCTGCATCAGAATTTTTGCTAGAGGATCTTTAAAAGGTATGGTTGCTCATAAATTCTTCTGCTTTTGAGAATATTCTCTTTTTTCTTACTTGATCTATCTTGTCTAGGGACCTTGGCATAAGTGCTAACCGAGGATTGCCTGTAAAAAATTCACGGTTCTTCTCTATGAATCGCCAGTACAATCCATCAACAACATCACACCATTCACCTTTTTCGTAGTTTGACATTCTAAGCATATAACTTGAGCCACATATATATGGCTTGGTGGCAAATATACCACCATCGGCATAAGTCCCCATTCCATAAACATTAGGGACCATAACCCAGTCAGCTGAATCCACGTACATCTCCATAAACCATTTATAGATTTCATTTGGTCTAATGCCTGCTAGATTCATCACATTAGAAATAATCATTAAACGGTTAATGTGATGCGTGTAACCATACTTGAGGGAATCTTTAATTGCATCGTCAACAGGGGGTATCCCGGTTGTTCCCTCATACCAACTTTGGGTCAAGCTTTTTTTATGTCCCCAAAAATTAGCGTCTTTATATTCCGGCATATTTTGCCAATACACACCACGAATAAACTCTCTCCAGCCTAAAATCTGGCGTATAAAACCTTCTAGTGAATTCATAGGAACAACGCCTTTGGCCGAATGAAATTCTGAGATTGCATCCACGATGCATTCCATTGGATCCAGGAGCCCAGAGTTTAAGTATGGGGATAGGAGTGAGTGAAATAGCCTAGAATCATCTTTATGAATAGCGTCTTGAAATTCTCCAAATAAGTGAAGACGCTCGGTTAAAAAATTTTTTAATTGCTCTCTTGCTGCATCATGTGTTACCGCCCAATTAAACTCTTCAAGCGATCCCAAGGACTTGGGGAAACAATTTTCTACATCCACCATTGCTTCAATCGTCAAAGGATCTTGCATAGATTTTACTCTAATAGGCAAATCTTGTTTGAGCTTTGAAATGCTTTGTTGATTGTCCTTGTCATAATTCCACTTACCTCCAAGCGGCTTCCCATCCTCCATCAAGATGCCATATTTTTTTCTCAACCATCTATAATAATATTCTTGGACAAGAGATTTTTTGCCCATTGCCCATTCGCTAAAATTTTCGATAGAATCTATAAATTTTGTATCTTGATGAATCTTAATCTCCACTTTATTCTTTGATCCAAAGAACATGAGTTGAGTCAAGGTATTGTGATCGCTTGGTTCTGTAATATGAATTACATCAAAGCCAATATCTTCGTAAAGTTCCTGTAATTCTTCCATGAAGGTTGCATCATGATTTTTAGAAATTTTAATATGAATAATATTTACATATTTTTTTTGCAACTCTTCTTTCCAGTGTCTTAATGCCGAGATTAAGAATGCAATTTTCTGTTTGTGGTGATTGATCTGATAAAAGGTATCGCAAGGCTCATAGATTAGCAGAGCATCAGATTTATCTAGGAACCTTAATGCAATATTGTTTATTGCTAAATCATCGGGAAGAATAATCCCAAGTTGCTTCATGGTCTTTTGTTGCTTAAGAATTCTGCTAGAGTTTTACCAGACAAAAAAGCTGATTCCACTCTTGATGAGATATGCCAATCACCAATTGCAAAAATATTATGTGCGATCTTCGTAAACATTTGGTCCTGCGTTGATCTTCCGCATTGAGCATACTTCCACCTAAATACGCTCGAATCTTTCACTTTTATTTTATCATTCGTTACGCTCTCAAGACATCTAAGGGATAGCTCTATTAGTTTTTGATCAGGCTCAGCCGCTAATCTTTGACTGCCTTTCGGTGAGAATTGAATAACCCAAGTTTCTTCAAGAGCGGGATTAAAAAATTTACTTGAACCCATCCAACTTATGTCTTTGCTTACGTTTTTAAAGGCATTATATTTATTCGCATTCGATTCAGCCATCATGAGACCCACTGCAATGCATGGTAAAAAACTATTCTTGGGGGCTGCTGGAAACTCTATCAAAGTCTCAGACTGCGGAAGGGGAAGGGATGAGATTAAGATATCATAGGGCACCGTGAGATCATTATTGAAGACCACGGTTTGATCTGAAACATTTACTTCGCATGCTCTCATTTCAAACTGAATATTTAAAGCATCACGATAAGGCCGCAATAAAGCGTGCATGCCATCAGGATGGACGTAATAGTTTTTAGTGTCCTCTACCTTTTCTTCGCCTACATTAAATAGAGGCCCGTGAAAATTTTGAGCGTGGCTCAATTCCAAGAAGTTTTTGAAGCTAGGAGTGGTAGCAGTGCAAAACTGGGCTCCAAAATGAAATCTAGTTTTTTGATGTCTTCTAGCGCATAGTCTGCCACCGACCCCTCTAGATTTTTCATACAACTCCACATCAAATGAAGCTGGTAGATTTTTTGCGCAGGTAATGGCACTCATTCCCGCGCCCAAAATTACGACCTTGGGATTATTAGCCACGTCTAGAGGTTATTTTTAAAGATAATGCCGTCCTTCATTACAAATATAATATTTGATACTGCATTGATATCTTGAATTGGATTCTCATTCATGGCGATAATATCAGCCAACATTCCAATTTTAATTTGACCTAGCTCTTCTTCAACCCTTAGCAACTTAGCCGCCTCAATTGTTGCACTTTTTAGCGCAGCAGAGGTTGGCATACCTGCTTCAGTCATCAGAATAAATTCCTGCCAATTATCTCCGTGAGCAGAAACACCTGAGTCAGTGCCAAAGGCAATCTTGACACCCGCTTTGTAAGCAGCAGCAAAGGTAGCTGTAATTTTTGGTCCGATTGCTTCTGCTTTTGGTTTCACCAAGGCGGGAAAGAAGTTAGGAATTTTTGCTTTCTCTGCTACCCAGGCACCAGCCATGATTGTTGGCACATAATAAGTACCTTTTTCTATCATTAGATCCATGATTTCTGCATCCATATAAGTCCCATGTTCTATAGAGTTTATTCCCGCGCTCACTGCTCTTCGCATACCTTCTTTTCCATGAGCATGAGCAGCAGTCCATAGGCCATAGTCCTTTGCAGTTTGAATAATTGCTGACAATTCTTCATCAGTGAATTGAGGGTTCTCACCTGATTTTGCAACACTTAAAACTCCCCCAGTTGCTGTAATTTTTATACCGTCAGTCCCATCTTTGTATCTTTGTCTCACAGCTTTCACGGCATCTTCAGGGCTATCAATAACACCTTCTTCAGGGGAGGGCGGGGAGTAGCGATCTTTTGCCATTCCATTGGTTGGATCTCCGTGACCACCTGTTGTTGCAATAGTTTTACCTGAAGTAAAAATTCTTGGCCCAACAACCAACCCTTGAGAGATTGCTTGCCTAAGAGCAATGGTTTCCATGCCCCCATCTCCTAGATTTCTTACACTAGTGAATCCGGCCATGAGAGTCTTTTCTGCAGCATTAGCAGCAAACAGAGTACTAAATTCAGGCTCAATTTTTTCAGGTCGTTCTGCTTTAGGCACATACTCTTGGGCCAGATGAACATGCATATCCATGAACCCAGGCATTACAAAGGAATTCTTAAGATCAATGACCACATCAGCACTTGAGGCAGCAGCATACCCCTTGGTTACAGACATAATTTTATTTCCAGCAACCCTGATAGTCATTGCTTTACTTATCTCGCCTGAATCTACTTCAATGAGATTGCCGACATGTAGCAGAGAGTCAGAAAATCCTAACGTTGAATAAAATACAAAAAAAGCGATGGTAATGTTTTTCATAGTGCTGCTTAGAATAAATTTAATGTAATTAAGATACTATTTTTACAAGGAATTTAATAGAGTCCTTAGTTCTGATCTATCAAAAGGGAATCACTCTCGATTCAAGCTCGACGCCCTCGATGTTATGTATTGACAGGGTTAATTGTTTTTTTATTGGCTCAATATCCAAAAGACCAAAATTAAATTCAGGATAGGTCTTATTGAGCAATAGAGGGTCTGTTTCAGCATTCTTTGAACCAGCTTTATTCAAACCAGATGCTGTTAATTCAATAAAATTTTTATATTGATAGATTCCTGATCTATGCCTATCTCCCGAAATTGCAATGATAGTTCTATCTCTCGAGTATCGCTCAATCATTTCAAGTAACTTCAATCTCTCTAAAGGAAAATTTGCCCATTTTTCATAAGGGTGGTTGGTTGCAAGAATTTGAATCGATGACAGCAAGACAATCAGATTAGCAGAGCTACTTTTAAGCGTTTGTTCTAGCCATGACCATTGCTCATCGCCTAGAACAGTTGCAGCCGAGTCTAGGTTTTCGATATATGCTTTTTTCTCTCCTTTTTCTAGATTGGATCTAAAATATCTTGTATCCAGCCCAACCACATGAACTTTCAGACCTTCTATAGTTTTTTTGCTCTCAAAATATATACCTTCTCTTTTTCTCCGAGGGTCTTCAGATGGAATCTTCCAAAAATCTACAAAAAGTTCTTGTGCTTCTACCTTGTTTTTATAACTTGAACCGCCATCATTTAGACCGTAGTCATGGTCATCCCAAATTGATAAAATTTCTTTTTCAAGCAGCCATTTGGGTAGATTGAGCTTCTGTTTTGCGTAAGCTTCTTTCATTCTCTGCAAATTCCCTGACTGAGTGTCACCATAAACATTGTCCCCAAGAAAAATAAAGCTGTCTACTTCCTTGAGCTTTATAGCTTTCCATATAGCTTGCTCTTGATCTTGATGAAGGCAGGAGCCTAAGCCAAATTTGTAGGCCTGCAAATCATGCGGAGTTAAAGCAAATAGGAGAAAGAGGGTAATATGTAGGCATAAGTTTTTATTCATCATATTATTATCTCATTGATTCCTCTATTTCTGCTTTTATGAAAAACCTATTTTTTACTTTAATGCTTTTTTTGTTTGCAGCTTGCAGCCAAAATAGCTCAAATACAGTGAGTTCTTTTGGTGACTTTATCAAGCCAAATTATTTGAATTTAGTCTCCACAATGCACTGTCGGTTGAAGCCCCTAAACTCTTTAAATTCACTAGAGAAATTCATTCCTATCTTTGTAAAGAATTTTGCAGCATCAAACATAGATGATAGTGAAGTTTATTTCTATTTTCCTTTATCAATAGATGAAAAGACAAATACATCTGAATTCAAACTTGTTCTGCAGCATTCAACCGAAGCTTCGCTGGACAATATGACCCAAAGGCTGGATGGTTTGGAATTTTCACAGATAGCTGATTGCACTCAAAACCAACCATCCCAAAATTTAGCTAGATTAAAAAAGGATAATTTTCCACAGACAGAGACTCTGCTTGAGACTATGACTTGTGAATACCATGAGAATTATAATTTCGCCACTTTAAATCTTGTCTTTGAGCAATTAATAGATGCCTTATCTGATGTAGCCATGGCATTGGAGTTTCAGTACTTAGGTACGGAATTCTCAGATCGAACGTTTCAGTGGATCACAATTTTTTCTTCAGCAGAAGATCGAAAATCATTTCTCAATCACTGGAGATCCTTGCAAGTTAGCAATGAGATGCAAGCCTTGCTAACGGAGCAGGCTAGTTGCAATGCATCAGAAGTCTTTAGAGCGTATAAAGTAATTTAGAAGTGAGCTATTTCGTCTGCTAGTTTCTTAATACCCTCACTCACGGTTTTTAGCATAATCATTGGAAATACGGCGTGAATGATTCCAGCGAAACCAAGTAGAATTAGCTTAGATGATACGATCATCAGCCTTGCCCCATGACTAAAATAATTTATATTAGTTTTTTTAAGGTGGTTAAAGTCGATATTCATACAACTATTCTAGTTTAAATCACATAAAAAGAGCAATGAATTTAGATTGCTACCCACGAAGTTAGTGTAAAATAATTTTCTGAAAATATGCGGCATTAGTATAATGGCTAGTATATCTGCCTTCCAAGCAGATGGTCCGAGTTCGAATCTCGGATGCCGCACCATTACCTGAACCTAATTGTATATATCTCATATACCTATTTTGACAATTGATAGATATATGGATGTTAAAATTTGATCCATGAAGATTAAAAGTATTAAGACTCCAATAGGAAATTTTAATTCTTTCTATGATGGCGTGCAGCTCGCTAAGCTTGAGTTTTTAAATCATGAAGCATCCTCTCATTCAATAGATCAAGAGCTCCAGAAATCTATTAATATCTTTTTTGACAACACTGCTTTATTAGAGAACTTTCCATCCTATGCACTTAAAGGAACAGCGTTTCAGTTAAGAGTATGGAATGCGCTCTCTCAAATACCTCGAGGCACCACAGAATCTTATCTTTCTATAGCGAAGAAAATTGGTGCTCCACGCGCCTCAAGAGCTGTAGGCACTGCGTGTAAGCACAATCCGATACCATTATTTATTCCATGCCATAGAGTCGTTAAGCACGATGGATCAATTGGTGAATTTGCTCTTGGAGCCCATAATAAAAAATATCTTTTAGAGATGGAAAGAAAATGAGCTATAAGGAGACCATTATTTCTGATTTGCATCAAGCCTTTGCAATAGAACACATTGCTCTAAAAAATGAGAGCTTCATGCATAATGTTCCTGCAGACTCAGAATCTCACTTTAAATTAATTATAGTATCGGATGACTTTCTTGGGATCACAAAAGTAAAACGTCATCAAGGTATTTATAATGCATTATCCGAGACTATGAAGAGCATTCACGCATTATCAATTCAAGCTTTTACCGTGGCCGAGTTCAACCTTGATCCCATGATTCTTGACTCACCAGATTGTTCAAACAAATAAAAAAATTATGAAGAATATTTTTAATAAGATCCTCGAAAAACCTTGGATGGTCATGTTGCTGATAGGTCTTGTGTTTCTTGGAACTTCCTCAGGACTCCAGAACTTTAAGCTTGATGCCTCTTCTGATGCTCTCGTCATTGAGGGTGATGAAGCATTTAAAGTTTACCGCGAGACAGGAGAGATTTTTGGTAATTCAGACTTTTTAATTATCACATTTACCCCAAATTCAGATTTATTTTCTCAAGCTTCGTTGAATACCATTCGATCTCTTGAGAGCTCACTTGAGCAGTTGCCTGGAGTGGAGTCTGTTCTTTCTATTCTTGATGCCCCAATTTTCTTTCAACCAAAGGTGGCCTTATCCGAGCTCATGGATAATCTAAAAACCCTGGAGACGCCGGGGCTAGACATGGTTGCTGCCAAGGATGAAATTTTAAATAACCCAGTTTACTCAGAGCTAATTATCAGCCCATCTGGTACCACTACAGCTATGCAGGTAACTCTTGTTGAAAACCGGCTGTATAGAGAATTAATTACAAGAAGATATCAGTTAAACGATGGGTCTGCACTTAATACTCAGACCAAAGAAGAGCTAAGAAATATTAACCAACAGATCTCCCAGATCAATGACGAGGAGTCAGGCCAAAGGACAGAATTAATCTCTCAAATCAGAAAGCTTTTAGCTTCTCAAGCAGCGTCAGGAACATTATTTTTAGGTGGCGCCTCAATGATCGCAAGTGACATGATGTCTTTCATCAAATCAGACCTAGCAGTTTTTGGGGTCGGCGTAGCACTAGTATTTTGTCTAATGTTATATCTGTTCTTTCGGAATATTTGGTTTGTATTGCTACCACTTGCTAACGCATTTATAACTACTGTTTTTACCGCTAGTATTCTTGGTCTCATGGATTGGAAAATTAGTGTTATTTCTTCGAATTTTATAGCGCTGCTTCTCATTCTCACCATCTCTTTAACAGTGCATGTATTGGTGAGATTTATTGAAGTCTCCAAAACTGCTAGCTCTACCAATGAAGCTATAAATTTAACCCTGAATCAAATGGTTACGCCCTGTCTTTTTGCTGCCCTTACGACCGCCATAGCATTTTTATCTTTAATGATGGGTGACATTAAACCCGTTATTGAATTTGGTAAAATGATGTCCGTTGGTATGCTTTTTGCTTTTATCTTTACATTCACCTTCTTGCCGGCTGCTATGAAGCTTGCGATTAAATCCAATAATGCTAATTCTTCTTCATGGGTGAATGAAATTCCTTTAAAGCTTGCTAATTTTACCTTGCTTAGAGGAAGTCAGATTGGGATATTTTTTGTTCTAGCCTCAATGACCATGCTCTATGGCATTTCTAAGCTTGATGTAGAAAATAGATTTATTGATTATTTCTCACCTGAAACAGAAATTTATCAAGGCATGCTGTTGCTAGATCAAGAGCTCGGGGGCACCGCTACCCTGGAAATATTAATTGATCAGCCTCCACAGGATCGGATGGAGGATTTAATATCAGCAGATGACGATTTATTTGAAGATGATTTATTTGAGGATGACTCAAGTGCAGCCTCTGGTTATTGGTGGAATACTTCGTCGCTATCAAGATTAGAAGAGATCCATGACTATTTAGACAGCATCCCAGAAATGGGGAAGGTGCTCAGCGTTGCGAGTGGAATTAAACTGGCCAGAATGATTAATGATGGCGAGGATCTGAATGATTTAGAGCTAGCCTTACTAAGAACAGTATTGCCGGAGGATATTAAAGAGACTTTATTGTATTCATATATTAATGAGGACGATTCGAGAGTAAGAATTTCTGCAAGGGTGCTAGAGTCCGCCGAAACTCTTAATAGAAAAGCTTTACTTCAAAAAATTAACTTTGATCTCATACACGATTTTAATTTAGAGCCAGAGCAATTCAAGATCACAGGCCTTGCAGTTCTTTATAACAATATGCTCCAATCACTTTTTTCTTCCCAAATTAAATCTTTAGGGCTGGTGTTCGGAGCAATTGGTTTGATGCTCATGTTATTGTTTAGATCATTTAAAATCACTGTAATTGCATTGGTGCCAAATCTGGTCACGGCAGGATCTGTTCTTGGGATGCTCGGACTTCTTGGAATACCTTTAGATATGATGACAATCACAGTGGCTGCTATTAGCGTTGGGATGGCTGTTGATAACACCATCCACTATTTATTTAGGTATAAAACAGAGGCGCAGATCAACAATGCATCTCGCAATGATAGAGTTCTTAACTCTCACGCTTCAGTTGGCCAGGCTGTCTTTTATACAGCCACAACAATTGCTGCAGGTTTTACTGTCTTTGCCTTCTCTAATTTTGCCCCCACTGTTTTATTTGGAGTCTTTACAGCCTTTGCTTTGATAGTGTCATTCTTTGCATCATTAACTTTATTGCCTTATCTTTTGTATATCTCTAACGCATTTAATATTAATTTAAGGCAGACCTAACATGAGCGGACCACTAAGCGGAATAACAATCATTGAATTTGCAGGAATTGGGCCAGGTCCTTTTTGCGGCATGATTCTTGCTGATCTTGGAGCAGAGATTATTAGGATCGATAGGGCTTCTCAGCATGGCCAAGGAAATACTTTGGATTTTCAACATAGATCAAAATCATCTTTATCCGCTGATCTCAAAAATCCAGCTACCATCATAGAAATTAAAAAACTACTTGCCCGAGCCGATGGTCTCATAGAGGGTTTTCGTCCCGGTGTGATGGAGAGGTTAGGTCTTGGGCCTGATGATTGTTTTGTCATCAATGACAATCTAGTCTACGGCAGAATGACAGGATGGGGTCAGGACGGTCCGCTGGCTAAGACGGCAGGGCATGATATTAATTATATAGCTCTCACCGGTGCCTTGGAGGCAATGGGCCGAAAAGGTGAGACTCCTGCTCCTCCCCTTAACTTAGTTGGTGATTTTGGTGGCGGCAGCATGTTTTTGGCTTTAGGTATTGTGTCTGCATTGCTAGCTATTAAAAATGGTGGCAAGGGTCAGGTTGTAGATGCAGCTATGGTGGATGGTGCTTCGGTCTTAATGTCTATGTTTTATGCTTTTCGTGCCTCTGGGTTCTGGAAGGATGAAAGGGAGTCCAATATGCTGGATGGCGCTGCTCATTTTTATGATACCTATGAGTGTGCAGACAAGAAATTCCTATCGGTTGGTTCTATAGAACCTCAATTTTATAGCATCCTTTTAGAGAAACTTGGCATAGACGACGTACGTTTTGCCAATCAACTTGATCGCAGCCAATGGTCTGAATTAAAAGCTATCATGCAGGAGAAGATCAAACTCAAAACTCGAGATGAATGGACTGAAATTTTTGATGGATCTGATGCTTGTGTTGCCCCAGTCTTATCCCTTGCTGAGGCACCTGAGCATCATCACATGAAAGCTCGAGAAACCTTTGTTAATTATGATGGTGTTATTCAGCCAAATCCTGCCCCGCGTTTTTCTTTATCCAAAACAGAGATTAAGCATGCATCAGTTAAAGCAGGCCAGAACAATGATGAAATTTGTGAGAAGTTCTCATTAGACCGATCTTGTTTTAGTTAAAAAAAAACTCAGTATTTTTTAGGGTTGCTTCTCGCAATTTTTCAATAGAAATATCCATGAGCTGACTAACTTCATTGGCAATATGAGGAAGAAATTGCGGCTCATTAATATTTTTTTTTGGTTTATTTGGTAGGTTTTTTGGAAGAAGGTAGGGGCAGTCTGTCTCGAGCATCAATCGATCCAAGGGAATAGTTTTAATTGACGCGCGAAGATCTTGGTTTCTTTTTTCATCACAAATCCATCCGGTTAAACCAATATAAGCACCGAGCTCTAGGTACGCATCAAGTTGTTTTTGCGTGCCTGTAAAGCAATGAACAACAAATCTTGGCAGGCCTCTTGAATGATTTTTTAGAATCTTTACAAAGTCGTCGTGCGCATCTCTTTGATGTAAGTAAAGCGGTTTTTTAAGATCTTTGGCAATGTCTATATGCATAGCAAATGATTCTCTTTGTATCTCTGGGGGTGATATATTTCTAAAGTAATCTAAGCCCGTTTCACCAATAGCATCTGGCTGAATTCCTTGAAGCACATCAGTCAAAGTCAAGCCATTTAAATCAAGTATTTCATTTGCATGATGGGGGTGAATGCCTGCAGTTATAAAAAATTTTGATGGGTCTTTAGCTTTAATGCTTTGAATAGACTCTAAATCTTTTAAGCTAGCACACAGCAATACAAATTTCTTCACATCAACAGTCTCGGCATCGAGCAATACACGCTCTAAATTGTGCGCAAAAGAAGGGTGCGTAAAATTACACGCAATATCTATAAATCCAGCCATTTTTAATTTCTATCAATTACAATATTGCAATTATCTATCAATATGAACCAGTTTGACCAATTTCAATACGCTTTAAGCCTTACCAAGGTTTCAGAGAATATTTTTGCTTTCACCCCTGATTCAAGGTACTTTGTTGGCAATACCCCTCATGGTGGCTACCTAATGGCAATAATGAATAAAGCGCTATCAAGTGTAATGCCACACCCCAGCGCGATTAATTCAAATATTTATTATTTAGATAGAACAGAACCCGCAGAGGCTGAAATTCACATTGAGATCCTTAGGACTTCAAGAGGTTCTACGATGGGTCAAGCGAAGTTAATTCAGGATGGAAAGATCAGATGTTTATTCTCAGGTCTTTACTCAGATTTCACATATATGAAAGGATACTCTGGATTAGGCACGCCCTTACCCAGCATTATGCATTCGGTAGCCGAGGAAGAATACAAAGTGATGAGTTATGACATTTTAAAACCTGGCTCAACACCATCATTCATCCAGCAGCTAGAATTATCTGTTCATCCTCAACATGCATGGTGGGATCGAGAGATAGCGTCAGGCGATGCAGAGGCTAGATGCTCGGGGTATTTAGAGTTAATTGGCGGACCAGCAGATGAGTTCGTGCTCTCGTATCTTTCGGATATTCTGCCGCCAGTGGTTCAAAATAAATATGGATCTTTGGGCTGGGTGCCAACCCTCACTTTAACTACTAATATTCGGCAGCTGCCCACTACAAACAAATTATTTATTGACGGCCTTGCAAAAGATATTAGCAATGGCTATTTTGAGCAAGATTGTAATATCTGGGACATGAATGGTAACTTGGTTGCCACTAGCCGACAGCTCGCAAAAATCTTAAAATCAGAAGAAAAAATTTCTTCATAATAAACCAAGGAAAACCCTATGAAATTCACCGGCACTAAAACCTATGTTTCAACAGAAGACCTCAGCATGTCCGTTAATGCAACGATAGCTTTAGAGAGACCTCTTATTATTAAAGGAGAACCGGGCACAGGAAAAACTCTTTTAGCCATTGAAGTTGCTGAATCTCTAGGTATGCAGCTAATAGAATGGCATGTTAAATCTACGACCAAAGCATCACAAGGACTTTATGAGTATGACGCAGTAACCAGACTTAGAGATTCTCAGCTGGGTGATGAGCGGGTTAAAGATATTAAAAACTATATAAAAAAAGGAAAGCTATGGGAGGCGTTTGATTCTGAAAAACAGGTAGTACTTCTCATTGATGAGATCGATAAGGCTGATATTGAATTTCCTAATGATCTCTTGCAAGAGCTAGATCGGATGGAGTTTTATTGCTACGAGACAGGCGAGACCATCAAGGCGAAGAAGAGACCATTGATTATTATTACTTCCAACAATGAAAAGGAACTTCCCGATGCTTTTTTAAGAAGATGCTTTTTTCATTACATTCAATTCCCGGATAGACCAACTATGGAAGACATAGTTAAAGTTCATTATCCGAAGATTAAAAAAAATCTTGTGAAAGAGGCTTTAGATGTATTTTTTGATCTTAGGAAGATTCCAGGAATGAAAAAAAAACCTTCGACCTCAGAACTGATTGATTGGCTCAAATTACTCATGTCAGATGAGCTGCCAGATGAGATTTTAAAAAATGCTGACACATCAAAAGCCATTCCGCCACTCTATGGAGCTTTGCTAAAAAATGAACAAGACGTTCAGTTGCTAGAGCGACTAGCCTTTATGTCTAGAAGAGATAAATCAAAGTAAATTAATGTTAATTAACCTCTTTCATACAGTACGCTCAACCGGTGTGCCATGTACCTTAAGAGAGTTATTGGATTTACTTGGCGCACTTGAAAAAAAAGTAGCCTTTGCTGATATGAATGATTTTTATTTCCTCTCCAGAACAATCCTCGTCAAAGATGAGAAGCACTATGATAAGTTTGATAGAGCCTTCGAGATTTATTTCAGAGGTATCGAAACACTTGAAGACATATTTCAAGCTCTTATTCCTGAAGATTGGTTGCGTAAGGCTTTTGAAAAGGAGTTAGATCCAGAAGAGTTAAAAAAAATTAAGTCCCTGGGTGGTCTCGAGAAGTTGCTTGAAGAATTTAAAAAGCGTATGGAAGAGCAAAAAGAAAGGCATGAAGGTGGTAATAAGTGGATTGGAACCAATGGAACTTCACCTTTTGGAAATAATGGCCAAAACCCTGAGGGCATAAGAGTGGGGGGAGAGGGCGGCCAAAAGAAGGCGGTCAAAGTATGGGAGCAGCGTCAGTATCAAAATCTAGATGATTCAGTTGTAATTGGAACTCGTAATATCAAAATGGCACTTAGAAGGCTAAGAAAGTTTGCGAGACAAAGCAATGATTATGAATTAGATATGGATGGGACCATCAAGTCTACTGCAAAAAATGCAGGTATTTTAGATATTAATATGATTCGGGAGAGAACCAATCATGTAAAAGTCTTAATATTTTTTGACGTGGGCGGCTCAATGGATCCATACATCAAACTTTGCGAAGAGCTTTTTTCTGCTCTTAAGACTGAGTTCAAGCATCTAAAGTATTTTTATTTCCATAATTGTGTCTATGAATCTGTTTGGGAAGACAACAGAAGGCGAAGCCAAGAAAGATTTTTAGTTCAAGATATCATTAATAAATATACATCCGACTACAAGGTTATCTTTGTGGGCGATGCCACAATGGCCCCCTATGAGATCACAAATTCTGGCGGAAGTATTGAACACTGGAACGAAGAGCCAGGCAGCGCCGTAATCAAAAAACTATGCAAACATTTCACTCGCGTGGCATGGTTAAATCCAGTGCCGGATGATCATTGGGACTACACCTCTTCTTTATGTATCATAAAGGAGCTGGTGGAGCACAGAATGTTTCCACTTACTTTAAAAGGATTAGAAGAGGGGATGTCTGAGCTATCAAAATGAGTACAATTAATACAATTAAAAGGAAGAGCGATGGGATCAAATGGGGTCCTTTCACTCTAAGAATTCCCTTTATACATATTCAATTTAGGTCCGCAGAATTTTTACAAGGCCTAGTTATTTCTGGTGCTACTGCCTTTGCCGCAGCTCCACTTGCAATGAAACTTGGTCTGACATTTGAAGAGGCAGTGGCAGTCAGCATGGTTGCTGGGTTTTTTATCTCTTCTGGGCCTTTAATATTTGGTGAGCCTATGGCTCCGGGATGGGTAACGCCCGCTGTTCCGATTGTAATGGGAGCCCTTGCTGCCGCAGGTTTTTATGGAGTCCCACCAGATGGTTCTGATACATGCATTGACGGTGTCTGCAAATATCACCCTGAAACTTTTCAATTTATGGCAGCCATGTGCTTTGAATTCACGGCATTAATTCTCATCTTAGGCTTAACAGGGTGGGGGAAGCTTTTGGTTGAAAAGATTCCGAACGGTCTAAAGGCTGGAATTATACTAGGTGCAGCTCTTGCTGCTTTTTATCAAGTATTTTTTGAAGACTTTGATTCGTATTTAGCGCAGCCTATCTCCATGAGTATTGCCATAGTACTTTGCGTTATTACAACTTTCTCTAACCCATTTAAACGCTTAGCACTAAAGAATAAATTTTTTTCAGTGGTCGGCTCATTAGGGTTGCTTCCGGGCTTTGTAATTGCTGGATTTGCAGCGTTCATGTTCGGCGAAGTTAATTTTAATATTGAATGGGGCTTTAAGATCCCTGACATTATTGGTCTGGTTGAAAAAACTTCTCCCTTTTATCTTGGCTTGCCTACAATGCAAATGTTTATTGATGCACTGCCGCTAGTCATCATTGGCTACATGTTATTATTTGGTGATTTAGTTACTGCGACCGAAGTATTAAAAGATGCTCAAAGACATCGTGATGATGAAATTTTACCCATTGATCTTAATCGCTCTCATTTATCCGTAGGAATTAGAAATCTTCTAGCAAGTTTGATTAATCCATTTTTTCCAACTCAAGGAGCCTTATGGACAGGCGTTCATGTGGTCGTTGCCGAGCAATGGAAAAAAGGACCAAACACTATGCCCTCTATTTTTGATGGCATCGGCTCTTACTATTTAATGGGCATTCCATTTTTATACTTTACGTTGCCTTTTGTCACTCTCATGCAGCCTTTAATGGTTATGGCCTTAACCCTGACCCTTATCCTTACTGGTTTTGCTTGTGCTTATATTGCTATGTCTATTCCTAGAAAAAATTCTGAAATGGCCACAGCATTATTGGTCGCCTTCTTTATTACTTTTTATAGCGCCTGGGTTGGTTTAATTATTGGTATCTTGCTAGCAGTGTTTGTCGATGGCTTGGAAGAAGAGCAATCATGAATCAATATGCACTAGAGATCACTGGTCTCAAGAAAGTTTATGCCTCTGGTGTTGTTGCCTTAAAAGGCATAGATTTAACCGTCAACCAAGGTGATTTTTTTGCCTTGTTAGGACCCAATGGTGCCGGAAAATCTTCAACCATTGGCATCATTGGATCTTTGGTTAATAAAACTGCCGGGAAGGTAAAGATTTTTGGCATTGACACTGATGTTGACTTCCCAGAGGCCAAGCGTCTCCTTGGGGTCGTTTCCCAGGAAATTAATTTTTCTCAATTTGAGAAGGTGCTGGACATTGTTGTAACTCAAGCAGGCTTTTATGGAATTTCAGCCTCCGAGGCTAATGTTAAGGCGGAGACAGTTCTGAAACGCTTAGGCTTGTGGGATAAAAGAGATAGTCAAGCTCGAACTTTATCAGGCGGATATAAGAGGCGACTAATGATAGCAAAAGCTTTAATTCATGATCCCAAGTTACTTATTTTGGATGAGCCAACTGCCGGAGTTGATATTGAGCTGCGTCGAGAGATGTGGGATTTTCTTAAAGAAATCAATGTCAACGGCACCACCATTATTTTAACCACTCATTATTTAGAGGAAGCTGAGCAGCTTTGCAAGAATATTGCCATCATTGATCATGGCGAGTTAGTTGAGAACACAAGCATGAAAAACTTACTGAGCAGACTTGATGTTCAAGGATTTGTCTTAGATGTAGATCAGCCCTTAGAGGCTGCTCCGATCATCGATAGCTTTACTCTGACGCTTGAGGATGCAAATACTATTAATGTAGCAATCTCTAAAGGCCAGTCTATCAATGAGCTTTTTGTAAAACTTTCAGAGCTAAACATTCAAGTAAACTCAATGCGTAATGAATCCAATCGGCTGGAAGAAATGTTTATCGAGATGGTTAAAAAACAAAAATCATGAGCAGAAAAAAAGAAATATTTATAGCTTTAGTCACACTGACTAAAAAAGAAATACGAAGATATTTACGTATCTGGGTTCAAACTCTTGTGCCGCCGGCTGTAACCATGTCCCTATATTTTGTAATTTTTGGTACCTTGATTGGACCAAGAATTGGTTCGGTCGACGGGCTTGATTACATCCAATTTATGATCCCAGGCCTGATCATGATGTCAGTCATTACAAATTCTTATTCCAACGTCGTTTCATCTTTTTACGCGGTAAAATTTCAAAAATCTATTGATGAGTTGCTTGTTTCCCCTATGCCCAATTGGGCCATCTTGCTTGGCTTTATTCTGGGAGGTGTTAGTCGAGGAGTATTGATTGGCTGTATAGTCTTTTGTGTGAGCCTCTTCTTTTATCCAGCCTTCACAGTCATCAACCCTGCTTTAACTATTCTTGTTCTTTTTCTAACTGCTATTTTATTCTCCCTGATGGGGTTTTTGAATGCAGTTTTTGCCGATAGCTTTGATGATATTTCTATCATCCCAACATTTGTATTAACGCCCTTGATCTATCTTGGAGGGGTCTTTTATTCCATTAACATGCTGCCAGAATTTTGGAGAAATATCTCCTTGGCTAACCCCATGCTCTACGTGGTGAATACCTTTAGAGAGGGCATGCTTGGTGTGAGCGATGTTTCTATTCCGATGGCGCTTTTAATGATCGTCTTATTCATAGTTATCTTGGGAGCATTAAGTCTCCATTTACTTAACAAGGGAACTGGCATAAGACAGTGAAGGTTAAGTTTCTTGGAAAAAATCAAGGGATCTCATCATACTCCCCAGAATTATTAGACTCTGTTGATCGCAATAACATACCATCTATGCTTTCATATTTTGGCTATGATTTGTGGACAGCCTACGAATTCTCTTATCTAAACTCTTCAAACCAGCCTGTGCTAGCAATCCTTGAGATTAAAATTCCGATGACTACCAACCAAACCGTAGAATCAAAATCTCTAAAACTATATCTAGCCTCGTTCTATAAGCGAAAGTTTACTAAGATTCAGAATGCCTTGAAGATTATAGAAAGAGATCTTTCTAATTTATTGGACGGCAAGGTGAAAGTTAAAACAGTTCAAAAGTTACTTCATCCGCCAAAATCACAACTAATTACCTCTCACTCTCGAACGATTGCTAGAAATAAAATTATTCGATTCGAAGGCTTTCGCTCCGTTTGTCCTGTTACAAGCCAGCCAGATTGGGCGACTATTTATTTTCATTCAGTGTCGGACTCAATTAATGCGCAAGAGCTTAGCAAGGTATTAAAGTCTTATAGAGAACAAGGTGATTTCCATGAAACCTGTATTGAGAATATTTTTCTCAAGTTATACAAGGATCAAAACTTATTAAACCTCACCATTTTTGGTCGCTTCTTACGCAGAGGAGGTATTGATATAAATCCAATGAGATCGACTCATAAGAAGCGTTTTTTCAACCATTTCACAGATGCCCATCAATAATTAGTTGTTTTTATTACACATATAATATAAAGTTTTTTTACACACATTATATTTATTTAATATGAATAAAAAATATTCTTCCGTCTCACTTATTTGCATTAGCATTGCACTACTTTCATGTGGAGGCGGTGGAGGTGGGTCATCAACTCCAGCTGCCCCTGTGCCAGCAGGACCAACTGTCACTCCTCTTAATTTTAGTTATACAGGGCCGGATTCATTAAAAGATTATGAATCATTTTCTATTACTGTGACTCCCACAAATCTGCAATCAGGAGAAACCGTAGTCATGACTCTGGATGAGGAATCTAAGGAAGCATTATTTACAACCATTACAGGTACAACTCTCCAGGGCAGAGCTCCATTTACATATACATCAAGTACTCTTAGCCTGCCTCTTAAGTTAACATCATCAAACTCTAGGAGTGTTACTAAAAATATAACTATTCCTGTTACATATTCCGCATCGGATACAGCAACCACTCTTTCGCTTGCATTTTCGCCGGGTGAAGAAAGAGCTAACAGCCTACAAACTAACAATTACGCCACTTGGGATATATTCCCATGGGTTCGCAGCGAGACAAAAAAAGTTCCTGCAGGAACTTACTGTTACCCAACACCTGATAACTGCCAAGCAACAAATGGAGAATCGCCCCCAGGCTTTATACCAGGTGAAATTATGGCTGGAGATTTTGATGGAGACGGAGACCAGGATGTAATGTTTCTTGCTGATATTGGTGATCGAGTGTTTAAATCCCTTGGGACTGATGCAGATAAGAGCTACTGGAGCACCATTCATATTTTGTGGAATGATGGCCAGGGAAGATTATCTGAGGACCTCACTAAATATGAATCGGGTTCAGCCCCGAGATTGCCGGCTCCATATAGAGTGGAGGTCGCAGACTTTAACAAAGACGGCATGGATGATGCCATGATTGCTAGCTTTGGAGTGCCAATCCTGCGAGATGATAAGACTAATTTTTGGAAAGCTTA
>ERZ890510.1040-NODE-1040-length-19582-cov-6.946536_pt1 | contig 19582 bp, 15 predicted proteins | sample MGYA00521265_ERZ890510 | MGnify/ENA primary metagenome ERZ890510 (study PRJEB32303, sample SAMEA104408624) | aquatic metagenome | biome: Brackish water; feature: Chemocline; material: water | place: Baltic Sea | collected 2014-10-26T21:54:00 | depth 110 m ...
TTCTTAACCAGAAAAACTTCATTTGGCGGCTTGAGGATCTGGTTGAACACAGCAACGACAAAAATGCCACCGGACCGGTTGGGTTTGCAATGTTGCTGATAAATCAGGACGGTCGCATCCAGTTTTCAAATGCAGCAATGTTCACTTTGACCGGACTTCGCGCGCAACATTTGGATCGTTTATTCCTGGATCTGCCATTGCGCAGTAACGGACTTCACAAAGTCAAAACCGCTGATGGCAGTATCTTGGCGCGCGTTATGGTCAGTGATCGGGAAAATGGCCGCCGCGAGGTCTTGATAATACCCTGTGACGCCGAGGAGGTCGCTGGTGCCGCGACCGGACGATTGTTTGATGATCTGCCAATCGCTATGCTGAAACTGTCAGCACAAGGCACGATTTTGATGTCAAACCGGCTTGCCCGTCGGCTTTTGGGCCATTCAATGAATGCGCAAATACAGTTCAGCGATCTTGTGCAAGGCTTGGGTCGATCGATCAAAGATTGGCTGCAAGACGCAACAATGGGACATGGATTAAACAAATCTGAAGTCATGCAAGCCACCCACACAGAACAAGAGGTGTTTTTGCAAGTTGGTCTTAGTCGCATAATTGAAAACGGCGAGATTTTTTTGGTCGTAGTTCTTATTGACGCCACTGAATTGAAAACCCTTGAAGCGCAGTTTGTTCAAAGCCAGAAAATGCAGGCCATTGGCCAATTGGCCGGCGGCGTCGCCCATGATTTTAACAATTTGTTAACGGCAATTTCCGGCTATTGCGAACTTCTGCTTTTGCGCCACGACGAAAGCGATCCTGATTATGGAGACTTGGTGCAAATCCACCAAAACGCTAATCGCGCTGCCAGTCTGGTCGGCCAATTACTGGCATTTTCACGCAAGCAAAACCTGCAACCTGAAATCCTTGATCTCCGAGATACACTCTCCGACCTTAGCCATTTGTTAAACCGGCTCCTGGGTGAAAAGGTGACACTGCTTGTCGAGAATGCTGATGATCTGGCGCGGGTCAGAGTGGACAAACGCCAACTTGAACAGGTGCTGATCAATCTGGTGGTTAATGCGCGGGATGCCATGCGGGCCGGTGGGCAGGTTGTTATTGAGTCAAAGAACTTGAAAATCATCGAAGAACTGCACCGTGATCGGGCGATTGTGCCTGTGGGCGATTATTTATCCATCACGGTCAGCGATACCGGAGCTGGGATTCCGAGCGACAAGGTTAACAAAATATTCGAACCATTCTTCACCACCAAAAAGCAAGGCGAAGGGACCGGATTGGGGCTTTCCACGGCATATGGGATTATTAAGCAAACCGGCGGGTTTATCTTTGTTGACAGTGCTGTTGGCCACGGATCGACATTTTCAATTCTGTTGCCATCTTTGACAGCACCCGTTGAAATTCTGCGAGTGGCTGCGCCTGTCATCCAGATTTCCACAGCAAAGGAAGAGGGCGTCGTGCTTTTGGTCGAAGACGAGGCTCCGGTGCGGGCTTTTGCTGCCCGCGCCTTGCGAATGCGCGGCTATACTGTGATCGAAGCCAGTGACGCCGCCGAAGCGCTTGAGCTTTTATCTGATGAAAGCCTGAAGGTTGATATATTCGTAACGGATGTGATTATGCCTGGTATGGACGGTCCGACCTGGGTACGCGAAGCCCGAAAAATGCGGCCTGATGTCAAAGTTGTTTTCGTTTCAGGGTATGCCGAGGAGTCTTTTGCCGAGAACCAGGCCCAAATCCCCAATTCAATATTTCTGCCAAAGCCATTTTCACTCAACGAACTTACATCACGTGTTCATAAACAAATACAATAAGATACGATTACATATTAATGTAATAAACTAGCGTAAAGCGCGAAATCATCAGCATGCTTTTCGCGCAACCTCTGCTCCACCGGTTCTGACAGACTTAAAGGCATTCTCGGAGATACGTTTAGTTTTGGGAACTCCATAGGTTGCCCCAGCAATTCTGTCAGAAAACCAACCAACGGTTCCATTCTTTCATAGCAAAATAAATGATCCACACCGTTTCCATTTTTGCCGCCAGACAAAAATCGCGCCTGCGAGCCAACTTCGGCAAAATCGGGCCGACCGCGGTCGGAAAGGTAGGCGAGCACAAACTCGTCAAAACTTAAATGCGCCGTGCTTTTGGCGGTGTTTTTCAAACCATCTCGTTGCCGATATCGATACCAACTGCCCAACCAAGACACCGGTTCGCGCATAACCGCCAAAGTTTTCACGTCAGAAAGACCCGAGTTTTCCAGGTAGGGGCGAAGGAATCGATTGAATTTACTTAGAGTCATATGTTTGACCATCGGCGGCCGTGAATAGGTAATTGCGGCAAAAGGCGCCAAAATGGACTCGATTGCAGTGGTTCCGGTCTTGGGGACAGCAAGGAAAGCCAACCGTTCTCGCCACAAAATCATCATGTTACAGCGCGTCCTTGAAACAAATGTAAGCTTATTGAACTTGTAAACCACTCTTTAACCTTCAGAGTGAAAAGTAAAGATGCGAAGAATTTTCTTGAAATGTTCTTCTTTTGGTCCCATACAAATGAGAACAAGGGGCGAACATGAGCAGTGATTGCCGCGACATAACCAATGTGAAATAAGAGGTAACAACATGGCAACAGCCCTTCTGGATTTTAGTGAAAGACGCGACATGGACAAACAAAAAGCACTTGATTCAGCCCTCAGTCAGATTGAGCGGAGTTTTGGCAAAGGGTCGATCATGCGGTTGGGGCGCGACGGTCCAATCGCGGAAATTGAATCGACTTCAACAGGCTCCATAGGTCTGGATATTGCGCTTGGCATCGGCGGTCTGCCGAAAGGCCGGATCATCGAGATTTATGGCCCGGAAAGCTCGGGTAAAACCACGTTGACGCTGCACGCAATCGCTGAGGAGCAAAAAAAGGGTGGAATTTGTGCGTTTATTGACGCCGAGCATGCGCTTGACCCACAATATGCGCGCAAAGTCGGGGTTAACCTTGACGATCTGTTGATTTCCCAACCAGATACCGGCGAACAGGCGCTTGAGATAACCGATACACTGGTCCGGTCCGGCGCGGTGTCGATGGTTGTTATTGATTCGGTGGCGGCCCTGACACCGAAATCGGAACTTGAAGGCGACATGGGCGACCATCAGGTCGGCACACAAGCCAGACTGATGAGCCAGGCCATGCGCAAATTGACCGGTTCGATTTCAAAATCTGGTTGCATGGTAATCTTTATCAATCAGATCCGGATGAAAATTGGTGTGATGTTTGGTTCGCCGGAAACCACTTCCGGTGGCAACGCGCTGAAATTCTATGCCTCGGTACGTCTGGACATCCGGCGTTTGGGGCAAGTCAAGGACCGTGATGAAGTCATCGGCAATCTGACAAAGGTAAAGGTCGTCAAGAATAAGGTGGCACCACCGTTTAAAGAAGTGGAATTTGACATCGTTTACGGCGAAGGCATTTCCAAGGTTGGCGAACTGGTTGATTTGGGCGTCAAAGCGGGGATCGTTGAAAAATCAGGTTCGTGGTACTCTTATGGGGACCAGCGTGTCGGGCAGGGACGCGAAAACGCAAAAGCCTTCCTAAAGGAAAACCCAAAGATCGCCATGGAAATAGAAGACAAAATTCGCGCTGCGCACGGTCTTGAATTCAATATGCCCAGCGAAGTGAGTGATGTATTAGAAGCCTAATACTGAATTTTACGACAATTCAGGCCGGAACGGTTCGCTGTTCCGGCCTGATCCTGTTTTGGCCGATGGACAGTTGCACGGGGCTTGAGTAAACCGAAATGGATTTACGCACCTAGGACAAAGCCGCTATGCCCAGCCTGAACGACATTCGCTCGACATTTCTGAACTACTTTAAGGAAAACGATCACCAGATCGTTGACAGTTCGCCTTTGGTACCGCGCAATGATCCAACGCTGATGTTCACCAATTCGGGCATGGTGCAGTTCAAAAACGTCTTTACCGGAGTCGAGCATCGCGATTACGTGCGGGCCTCAACCTCGCAGAAATGCGTGCGGGCAGGTGGCAAGCATAATGACCTCGACAATGTCGGATATACGGCGCGCCACCACACTTTTTTCGAAATGCTGGGGAATTTCAGTTTTGGGGATTACTTCAAAAACGAGGCGATTCCCTATGCCTGGGAACTGCTGACCCGTGAATTTGGCATCAACAAAGATAAACTGCTGGTCACCGTCTATCATACCGATGACGAGGCTGCGAATATCTGGAAAAAAGTTGCCGGCCTGCCGGATGATCGCATCATCCGCATCGCCACCAATGACAATTTTTGGTCAATGGGCCCGGTCGGACCTTGTGGCCCCTGCACCGAAATTTTTTACGATCACGGCGACAGAATCTGGGGCGGTCCACCTGGATCTGCCGACGAGGATGGCGACAGGTTCATCGAGATTTGGAACCTGGTTTTCATGCAGAACGAACAGTTTGCAGACGGACGTATGGAAGATTTGCCGCGCCAATCCATTGACACGGGTATGGGTCTTGAGCGGATAGGTGCCTTGCTGCAAGGCAAGCACGACAATTACGACACGGATTTGATGCGCGATTTGATTGAAGCCTCGGCGCATGCAACATCAACTGATCCGGATGGCCCGGGTAAAACCCATCATCGGGTGATAGCGGATCACTTGAGATCAACTTCGTTTTTGATCGCGGATGGCGTGCTTCCCAGCAATGAAGGGCGCGGTTATGTCCTGCGCCGGATCATGCGCCGTGCGATGCGGCATGCACATCTTTTGGGGGCGCAAGACCCGGTGATGCACCGACTTGTGCCAGCTTTGGTGGCGCAAATGGGGCAGGCATTTCCTGAACTTGGCCATGCACAGTCGATGATCCAGGAAACCTTGTTACAGGAAGAAACCCGATTCAAAACCACACTGGATCGCGGATTGAGACTGCTGGATGACGCATTGGATGAGTTGCCGGAAGAGGCAGAGCTGCCCGGCGAAACAGCTTTTAAATTGTATGATACTTTTGGATTCCCTTTGGATTTGACGCAAGATGCGCTGCGCGAAAAGGGCAGGTCGGTTGACACGGACGGTTTTGACGCTGCCATGCAGTTGCAAAAAGCCAAAGCGCGCGCCGCCTGGTCAGGGTCTGGCGAGGCATCCGAGGAAACTATTTGGTATGAAATTGCCGAGCAGCGCGGCGTGACCGAATTCTTAGGCTATGACACGGAAATTGCCGAAGCACAGATTTTGGCGCTGGTCCAGTCGGGGGTTGAAATCCCGGCTGCAAACGTTGGTGATGAGGTGCAGCTGGCTTTTAACCAGACGCCGTTTTATGGCGAAAGCGGCGGTCAGGTTGGAGATTGCGGCGAAATCGAAACCGACACCGGAACTGCCACGGTGACTGATGTTAAAAAACGCGCCGGAGTGTTGGTGCATTTCGCCAAAGTAACCAAGGGTATCATCACCGCAAATTCCTCAGCGGCTCTGCGTGTCGATCACAGCCGGCGTTCTGCAATCCGTGCCAACCATTCGGCAACACACCTGATGCACGAAGCGTTGCGCCAAACCTTGGGTGAACATGTTGCACAACGTGGCTCTTTGAATGACCATGAAAGATTGCGATTTGACTTTAGCCACCCAAGAGCGATGACGCCGGCGGAACTGGCAAGGGTCGAAGCGGACGTAAACGCCTATATCCGGCAGAACGGTCCGGTTGAAACGCGCATAATGAGCCCCGATGCGGCGCGCGAACTGGGTGCGCAAGCTTTGTTTGGTGAGAAATACGGCGATGAAGTCCGGGTTGTTTCGATGGGTATCGAGGCCGGATCGGGCCGGGGTATTGCGCGCAACACTTTTTCGCTGGAACTTTGTGGCGGCACGCATGTTTCGCGGACGGGCGATATCGGGTTGTTCAAATTGGTCAGTGAAAGTGCTTCGGCAAGTGGAATTCGGCGGATTGAAGCGCTGACCGGTCTTGGCGCGCTGGCGTATATTAGCGCCCGCGATTCTGTGTTGGATGCAACCGCTGCAACTTTGAAAACGCGTCCGGACGCCGTCGCAGAACGGGTTCGCGGCCTTCTTGACGAGCGCAAAGCCGTGCAAAACGAGATGGCCGATCTGCGGCGACAAATGGCGCTGGCCGGCGGCTCTGGTAAGACTGAGGCTGATGCGGAAACGGTTGGCGGGGTCTCGTTTCTGGCGCAGGTACTGAACGGGGTTTCCGGCAAGGATTTACGCGGGCTAATCGACGCGCAAAAAACCCGCCTTGGGTCGGGAGTGGTGCTGCTGATCGCGGATACGGACAATCGCGCCGCAGTTGCCGCCGGTGTGACCGAGGATTTGACCGCGCGGATATCGGCGGTCGACATCGTGCGGGTAGCAGCCGAAGCGTTGGGTGGACAAGGCGGCGGTGGTCGGGCGGATATGGCGCAGGCCGGTGGGCCGAGTGCGCAGAATGCTGATGCGGCAATTGCTGCGGTAAAAAACCTGTTGGAGGGATAAATGGCAGTTTATGCGATGGTACATATCGATGTGCATGATGCAGAGGAATACGCGAAATACGCAGCCCTAGCCGGGCCCGCCGTAGCAAAATACGGCGGCGAATTTCTGGCCCGGGGCGGGGAATACGCCCATATGGAAGGTCAGGGGCGTGCGCGCAACGTGATCATCCGGTTTGCCGATATGGCAACAGCCAAAGCGTTTTATAACGGGCCTGAATATCAGGAGGCATTGTCCTACGGACTGCCTGCCGCCTCACGCGAATATACCTTTGTTGAAGGTATCTAACGGAGTCCCTGCGGGACATTACATTTGAGCAGCGCCTGTGGGCGCTGCGGCTTGAAATGTGTGACGCAAACAGTATCCGAAATCACCGATGGTTGAAAACTTAGGTTGTCGAAAACTTAGGTTATAGACAAAAAAACAGGGACACTGCCCCTGCTTTTTTCGTTTTATGTGGACTAATTAGCCAGCCAGCGCCTTGCTAAGGTTGCTGCTGACTTTTTCCAACCAACCTTCAGTCGTCAACCATTTCTGATCAGGGCCGACCAAAAGCGCCAAGTCTTTGGTCATATCGCCGCTTTCAACGGTATCGACGACGACCTTCTCCAGCGTTTCAACAAACTGCGCCAGTTCTGCATTGCTATCAAGTTTGGCACGGTGCTTGAGGCCACCGGTCCAGGCATAGATCGAGGCGATTGAATTGGTCGACGTTGCCTCGCCTTTTTGATGCTGGCGGAAGTGGCGGGTTACGGTGCCGTGGGCGGCTTCGGCCTCGACAGTTTGCCCATCGGGCGTCATCAAAACCGATGTCATCAAACCAAGTGAACCATATCCTTGCGCAACGGTGTCGGACTGAACATCGCCGTCATAGTTCTTGCAGGCCCAGACATATCCACCAGACCATTTCAGCGCTGCTGCCACCATGTCGTCAATCAGGCGATGCTCGTACGTAATGCCTGCCGCTTTGAACTTGTCGGCAAATTCAGCATCAAACACTTCCTGAAACAGATCCTTGAACCGACCATCATAGGCCTTAAGGATCGTGTTTTTGGTAGACAGATAAACCGGCCAGCCTTTGAGAAGACCATAGTTGAGCGAGGCGCGGGCGAAATCGATGATCGACTCGTCAAGATTATACATCGCCATCGTGACACCGGAGCCGGGCGCCTGAAACACTTCGCGTTCAATCACCGCACCGTCGTCACCAACGAATTTTATGGTCAGTTTGCCGGGACCGGGAAAGCGGAAATCCGTCGCCCGGTATTGATCGCCAAAGGCGTGACGGCCTACCACGATTGGTTTGGTCCAGCCGGGTACAAGGCGCGGGACGTTTTTGCAAATGATCGGTTCGCGGAAAATAACCCCACCCAGAATGTTGCGGATTGTGCCGTTGGGGCTGCGCCACATTTGTTTCAGACCAAATTCTTTAACCCGGTCTTCATCAGGGGTTATCGTCGCGCATTTGACGCCGACGCCATATTTCTTGATCGCATGAGCCGCATCAATGGTGATCTGGTCATCCGTGCGGTCACGCTCCTCGATACCAAGGTCATAATATTTCAGGTCGATATCAAGATAAGGCAGGATCAGTTTTTTCTTGATGAAGTCCCAGATAATCCGGGTCATTTCATCGCCGTCAAGTTCAACAACGGGATTGGCCACTTTGATTTTGGTCATGCGGGTCACCTTTTCAATGGGAATCGATTTGGCCCCGTGTTTAGACCAAACGGACGGGCAGGGGAAGACAGTATACAACCGTATACTTTAACCACCGAATAACAAACCGACGCCGTAAGCCACGGAGGCGCAGATGCCACCGACCAGAACGGTTTCTGCCAAACAGGCCACCAACCTTTCAAGAGTTGCAAACCAGCGTAGCAGTCCAAGGCTGAACAATGCGCCAAAGGTGCTGAGGACGGATATCAGGAACGTAGTTTGGGTCGCCTCCAGAAATACATAGGGCAGGATAGGGATCACCCCGAACACTAAAAACGAGAAAAAGGTGAATAAACCGTTGATCGCCGGATTTTCTTCGTCGGGATCAGACATACCGAATTCATAAGACATCATGAAATCGGCCATCATCTCAGGATTGCGTTCCAGCACCGCGACAAATGCGGTCGCGTCTTCGGTGTTGACGCCGCGATGGGCAAGAATGGCCAGAACTTCGTCGGCTTCGGCCTTGGGGCGTTTGGCGATGGCCCGCAATTCCTGATGGCGTATGGCATGGTAAACGTCATGCTGCGACCGGGCGGACAGAAACTCGCCCAACCCCATTGAAACGCCGTCTGCCAGAAGGTTGGCAAAGCCAAACAACAACACGGCAACCGTACCAATCTGCAAAACACCCTCGGCTTGCGCGCCGGCAAAGCCCGCCACCACGGCAAAAGTGGTGACGATACCGTCGTTGCCACCGTAAACGATTTGGCGCAGGTTTTCCTGCAAACGGCCAATCCCATGCACTTCGGCGCGGTGTCTCTGAAGATCGAGTGTCATGGTTTTCCTATTGAAAAGGGCACCCGCGTGTTAGCAGGTGCCCCTTGGTATTTCAAATGGCGCAAAGTGGCGCGGGCAAATCCACGCCACGCTGTGCCTCAGGCCAGATCGTACCGGTCTGCGTTCATCACTTTCACCCATGCAGCGATGAAATCACGGGTAAACGCCGCTTTGGCGTCATCTTGTGCATAGACTTCGGAAATGGCGCGCAATTGCGAGTTTGATCCAAACACAAGGTCAACCCGGGTTGCTGTCCACGTCACCTTACCGCTGGCCCGATCCCGTCCTTCAAACAGGTTTGACGACCCGCTGGCAGGTTTCCATTCGGTCGCCATATCAAGCAGATTTACAAAGAAATCATTGCTCAAAACGCCAAGTTTTTTGGTGAAAACACCATGCACGGCTTGGCCAACATTGGCGTTCAGCACGCGCATTCCACCGATCAATACAGTCATTTCCGGAGCAGTCAGGGTCAAAAGCTGCGCCTTGTCGATCAGTAGTTCTTCAGCTGAAACCGAATAGTCGCCTTTCAGATAGTTGCGGAAACCATCGGCAATTGGCTGGAGAACGGCAACGTTTTCCACATCGGTTTGTTGCTGGCTTGCATCCATACGGCCCGGCGTAAACGGTACTGTAACATCTTGACCGGCAGCTTTCGCAGCTTTCTCAATCGCGGCACAGCCCCCCAGAACGATCAAATCGGCCAAGGACACTTTATTGCCACCAGAAGCCGCACCGTTAAAGGCCGACTGGATTTTTTCCAACGCGGCCAGAACTTTCGTCAGTTGCATAGGCTGGTTTACGGCCCAATCTTTCTGTGGCGCCAGACGGATACGGGCGCCATTGGCCCCACCGCGCATGTCTGACCCGCGAAAGGTTGACGCCGAAGCCCAGGCCGCCCCGACCAGTTCAGAGACCGACAGGCCGGATGCCAAAATCTGGGTTTTCAGCGACGAAATATCCTTTGCGTCGATCAAAGCATGATCAACAGACGGGATCGGATCCTGCCAGATCAGGACTTCTGCAGGAACCTCGGCACCAAGGTAACGGGTGCGCGGCCCCATATCACGGTGGGTCAGTTTGAACCAAGCCCGCGCAAAGGCCTCGGCGAAATCTTCCGGATTTTCGTGGAACCGTTTGGAAATTGGTCCGTAGATCGGATCCATCCGCATCGCCATATCGGCGGTGGTCATCATCGTCGTTACCTTTTTCGACGCATCATGTGCTGCCGGGGCCATGTCATTTTCGGTGACACCAACGGGCACCCATATCCACGCGCCTGCAGGGCTTTTGGTCAAATCCCAGTCATAACCGAACAAAAGGTCGAAATACCCATTATCCCATTTGATCGGGTTGGCGGTCCAGGCGCCTTCGATGCCACTGCCGATCGTATCGTCACCTTTGCCGGTGCCATAGGCGCTGTTCCAGCCCAGTCCCATTGCTTCAATCGGTGCCGCTTCGGGTTCGGGGCCTACCAATGCCGCATCCCCGGCGCCGTGGGCTTTGCCAAACGTGTGACCACCGGCGACCAAGGCCACCGTTTCTTCATCGTCCATTGCCATCCGGGCAAAAGTTTCGCGAATGTCGCGCCCTGATGCCAAAGCGCTTGGTTCGCCATTTGGACCTTCAGGATTGACGTAAATCAGCCCCATCTGCACAGCTGCCAACGGATTTTCAAGATCACGGTCGCCGCTATAGCGTTTGTCGTCCAACCATTCAGATTCAGCCCCCCAATAGATGTCTTCTTCGGGCTCCCAAACATCGGCGCGGCCACCAGCAAAACCAAAAGTCCTGCCGCCCATTGATTCAATCGCGCAGTTACCCGCGAGAATCATCAGATCAGCCCACGAGATTTTGTTGCCGTATTTCTGTTTTACGGGCCAAAGCAACCGGCGCGCCTTGTCGAGGTTTACGTTGTCAGGCCAGCTGTTCAGCGGCGCAAAACGTTGCGTACCTGAACCCGCGCCACCACGACCATCAGCGGTACGGTAAGTGCCGGCGCTGTGCCAGGCCATGCGGATGAAAAACGGTCCATAATGGCCATAATCGGCTGGCCACCAGTCCTGACTGTCTGTCATAAGGGCAAAGATGTCCTTTTTCAGTGCCGCCAGATCAAGTTTCTTGAACTGTTCGGAATATTTGAAACCGTCGCCCATTGGATCGGACAGTGCGGAATTCTGGTGCAAAAGCCGTAGGTTAAGCTGATTTGGCCACCAGTCGCGATTGGACTTGGCACCCAAGGTCGCGTGTCCGTGCATAACCGGACATTTGCCCCCGGTGCTTGCGTCATTTCCATCCATAATACTCTCCGATCGCGTTTAGATGACTGACCTGCGCTTAAATCACAGGCCAGTGATGCCGTTGTTTCGAATTCTTTTTATAATGATTCTAAGTTTGCCTCAATGGCGCATGTCTACTGTGTGTGAATTGCATGTATAAATGGGCAAAAAGGCGGGACATTTGCCATGTGACGGCCTATATCAATGGTGAAACGAGGTCTTCATGCGCGATTTGAACATTCCCGCCCAGCGGCATCCGGAAAAGGCCAATCGGCCTGACAATGCCCAGCCGAAAAAACCATCCTGGATCAGGGTCAAAGCGCCCAATTCCGAGGGATATAAACGAACACGCGATATCCTGCGCGAAAACAAGCTGGTGACAGTCTGCGAAGAAGCCGGGTGCCCAAATGTCGGCGAGTGCTGGTCACAGGGTCACGCGACGATGATGATCATGGGCGAGATTTGCACCCGCGCCTGTAGTTTCTGTAATATAGCAACCGGTAAGCCCACGAAGGGGCTTGATGTCTTTGAACCGGGTCGGGTGGCCGAAGCGGTCCAGACCCTTGGACTAAAGCATGTTGTGATCACAAGCGTTGACCGGGATGATATCAAAGATGGCGGAGCAGAGCATTTCGCCCAAACGATCCGCGCGGTGCGGCATCGTTCGCCGGATACAACCATTGAAATCCTAACACCAGACTTTCTGAACTGTGCACCAGAAGCACTTGAAATTGTGGTGGAATCAAAGCCTGACGTTTTCAACCATAACCTTGAAACTGTACCCGGTCTTTACCCCGAAGTGCGCCCGGGCGCGCGGTATTTTCACAGCTTGCGGCTGTTACAAAGGGTAAAAGAAATTGACCCGAAAATGTTCACCAAATCTGGGATTATGGTCGGATTGGGTGAAGATCGCCAAGGCGTTTTGCAGGTCATGGACGATATGCGTGCAGCCGAAATTGATTTCATGACCATCGGACAATACCTGCAACCAACGCCAAAGCATCACGCAATCGACCGGTTTGTAACACCGGAAGAATTCGCCGCTTACGAAAAAGCGGCACGGGGCAAGGGGTTCCTGATGGTGTCGGCAACGCCGTTAACGCGGTCAAGCTATCATGCGGGCGATGATTTTGCGCGGCTGCGGGCTGCGCGAATTTCCGGCAATTAGACCGGTTTATCTGCCGGGCAGGGCCTTCAGATAGGCGGCGATTGCAGTGCGGTCTTCTGCTGGCAGTTTCGAAATATTTTCGACCACATCTGCCATTTCGCCGCCAGCCGTATCAAATTCTGGCGTAAAGCCCGAAGTTAAATACTCGGCTATATCAGCGGCGGACCATTCAAGACCACCGACATGTGGAGTCAGGTCAGGAATTCTGCCTTTGCCACTTGGATTGGGCGCGCCTTGCAGCCACTGGCCGGTTTTGGCGCCGCCAAGGATGTTGCGCGGCGTGTGGCATTCGCCGCAATGACCCAGCCCTTCGACAAGTTCGCGACCGCGTAATTCTAACGGCGAAAGGGCGTCGTCGTTCATCACCCAGCCACTGCGAAGAAACATCAGTTTCCACAGGCCAAGGCTGCGCCGGATGTTAAATGGAAACGGCAATTCATGTGGTTGGCTTGGAACAGAAATCGCGGGCAGGGTGTCCATATAGGCTTTCAGATCAACGATATCGCCGATCGCTGCGCGGCGGTACGAAGTGTAGGGAAAGGCTGGATATAAATGCTGGCCATCGCGTCCGGTGCCAAAAACCATCGCGTTAACAAAATCAAGATTGCTCCATGAACCGATGCCGTTAACCGGATCAGGCGAGATATTGGGAACAAGAAAAGTGCCGAACGGTGACGCAATCTTTCTGCCACCGCTCAGGACCAACCGGCCTTCACCGCGGACATCAGGTGGCGCGTGGCATGACGCGCAACCACCAAGGTTAAAGGCCAATTCGCCGCGCGCAACGTCGCCCCTTAAGCCTTCGACAAGACTTGGATCAACGCGGGAAACAGCGCTAAGCTGCCACAGAGCCGCGGCGCCAATAACGGCGGCGGCTGCCAAGAGTAAAAGCAGGCGTTTCAAAGGGATTCGGATGCGAATTCTCCGGGAAGGATATGGGCAGGATCGCGCCTGCCCATATTATATCAGGACTTTGGTGTGCGATAGGCCTTGTGGCAAGCGCCACATGCGCCACCAAGTGCGCCAATCCCGCCTTTCAGCGCATCAAGGCCACCACCGGCTGCTGCTTCCATTGCAATCGACGCTTTTACCAAATCGCCGAATTTAGCGCCGACATCAGCCATGTTGGACCAGATTTCCGGCTTGGCAGCGGTGTTTGCAGCGGCTTTATCGTCCGAGCCAGTCGGAAACATTGCGCGACCATCGATAGATGCCAGCTTGGCAATATTGGCCGCCGCGGTTGTGGCCGCAGCAGCGTCATAGGCGATTGCACCCTTTGCCATGCCGCCAAGGGTGCCAATGTTAAAGGCATAAAGCCGCATTAGCGACTGGCGTGCGCCAATTGCGTTGGAAATCGGATCTTGGGCAAACGCGCTGCCCGCCAAAATGCCCAAAGACAGAGTGGTTGACGTGATAAGTGTCGTGAATTTCATGGGAACCTCCCTAGGTTGCGATGCCACTAACGTACTTGTGAAGTTAAGCCACTACCACTGGCTGTTTTTGCAGGTTAGTTGTGCGTTCATGCACAGCAAAAACTGGGACGATCTAAAAATTGTACTTGCGGTTGTCGAGGCCGGATCGGTCAACGCAGCGGCCGCCAAGTTACGTGTCAATCATGCGACGGTGCTGCGGCGCATCGCAGCCTTTGAACAACAATATGACGTGCGGATTTTCGACCGTAATGCGCGGGGATATCGGGTTTTACCCTCGGGCCAACAGGTCATTCGCGCAATCAAAGCGGTAAAAACCTCGATCGAGGCGGTGGAGAGAGCAATTTCAGGGCAATCTGAACAGGCCAGAGGTGTGGTCAGATTGACAACAACCGACACGTTTAGCAGTCTGATTTTGCCGGGAATAATCAAAGATTTGCGCGAACGCGAACCTCTGATCAGCATTGACATGCAAACAACCGGGGCCCATCTCAGTCTGTCGCAACTGGACGCCGATATCACAGTCAGACCGGCTGTTGTACTTCCGCCCGACTTGAACGGGATTGCCGCAGCCAAACTGGGGTTTGCAGTTTACGGGGCCGCAGAATACGTATCAGGACTGCGCGGGCAAACGTCGCCCGAGGCACAGTGGCTTACGGTTGGCACATTATTGAAAAATTCGTTACCGGGACAATGGCTGGCCAAAAATGTGCCACAAGCCCGCGTCGTTGGCACGGCCGACAGCTTCCTGACACTGCGTGATCTTGCAAAAACCGGTTTGGGGCTGGTGATGTTGCCGTGTTGTGTTGGCGACACATGTACAAGCTTGGTGCGCATGCAAAACCGCGCCCCGGATATCGTTGTTGATATTTGGGTCGCAACGCATGCAGATATGGCCGAAGTTGCCCGGATTAAAATCGTCCGGGACGGCCTGATTGAAGGCTTGCGCGACCACAAAGCCGAATTATTCGGTGATTTCAGCCTCTGAAGACCGGTTGATTTATATCTGTTTTGGACAATTCAATAAGCTCGAAGTCAACATTAGGGGCGACCAACCGGATTTCCCTAGCGATCAAAGAGGTCGACGGCACGACGCTGACAAATGCCAGATAACGCCCGCAAAAACCAAATTCCTCGAGCTTTGCAGCAATATCCATCGCGTCTTTACCGCCCGCGACCACAAGCGGCGACATCACTAGGGACGTTGCAAGATGGGCGAACTGTTTCGGCTGCAAGGCCAAAAACCGGGTCATCGACAGGATCAGAGACGCATCAAAAAATCCGTTGTCAAACAGCGAATGGCAGACAGGATTAAACCCGAGGAGCAATCTTGTCGCGGTTTCCGGCAAATAATTGCCGCACGAACAGGCGCTCGACGTTATTCTGCCGTCACGAGGAAGTCCAAAGTCGTGTTTGATAATCATAGTCCAGCGCTCATTTCCCTAGAGCAACCAGAGTGACCTAACTGATTATTGACACCTAAATACGCTAAACATTAAGAATATAGGTAACTTCCGGTTGCGAAACGTTTGATAAGAATAACTTTAGGTAACCAAACGGACAGCTGTAAACAATAAATGTAAAAATTTTGTATAATTTTTACACAAACAGCAGAAAACACGGAAAAAACTGCGCATTCAGGCGATTGATCCAACCAGGCCGTGCGTCAAAGCCATACTGGTCAGTCCCCTTCGAACGGTTTACAGGTGGCAAAATAGCCGGAACAATATCCTATGCCCTTTCTGCAAACCGTAAATGGACTGCTGCCAATCGCGCTTTCGATCGCTATTGCCGCAATTGGTGGGGTGATCGCGTCACAAGTGGGGCTGCCTATGCCCTATCTTTTAGGAGCGTTTCTGTTTGTTGGGGCAGCCACGCTTGCAAACGTTCGCATTTTCGGCGTGAGGCCCAATCTTCCGATGCCTCTGCGAAATGTGTTTGTTGCCGTGATTGGCGTAATGATCGGCGGCAATTTCCACCCCGGGATATTTTTGACACTTGGCCAGATTTGGCTGCCGGCGCTTGGCGTATTGCTGTTCGTTGTTGTCTCTCTTTTGATGAATTACCTGCTTTTTCGCAAAGTTGGCGGTTATGACAGGCCGACAGCGTTTTTCGGTGCGATGCCTGGTGGTTTAATCGAAAGCATCGAGATGGGCGAACGGGCCGGGGCGGACACGCATATCTTAACACTTCAACAATTCACCCGGATTTCGCTGGTGATAACGTCTTTGCCATTCATTTTCCTGATCTGGACAGGTGAAAAGGTCGGCTCGGCCGCTGGCGTCAATCTGGTTTCGGGCGGGATTACTGGTGCCTATGTTGATTGGGCTGTGCTTGCACTTTGTGCAGGCGTTGGGCTGGTCGGGGGCAGGGCGTTAAGATTACCCGCCAGCATTCTGATCGGTCCAATGATTTTAAGCGCCGCAGTGCATTATTTTGGCCTAACACAGGCAGCGCCGCCAATATCACTGATTGTACTTGCGCAGATGATTGTAGGCGCTGGATTGGGCGCGCGTTTTAGAGGGTTTAAAAAAACCGAATTCACCAAAGTGATTGCTTTGGGTCTGGTGTCAGTGGCGTTGATGTTGGCGCTAGACGCAACAATCGTCATTGGTTTGCAGCAATTCCTTGACCTTCCATTTGACGTTCTGTTGATAAGTTTCGCACCAGGCGGCGTCACGGAAACCGCGTTGATTGCGCTAAGTTTGCACGCAAACCCGGTTTTCGTAACCACACTGCATGTTTTCAGGATTTTGGTCACAGTGACGATAAGTAGCGTGGCCTTTAAATGGTTAGAAAAAAGAGGGTAGTTTCAGTTTGTCATAGCGTCCATTGGGCGCATAATAGATATTATGTTAAATCTATATATTGTAATATTATCAATCGAATAGACTATATTGATATCTTTAAATTACACCCGCCCAGTGCCGCGGATCTTTGCGATACTCGAAAACGGCGAAATGTCTTCCGGATCAATCATGATCTCGACGATAGCCCCCTGTGCAGATACTTTCGCGCGCTGAAATGCCGGAACGAATTCAGCGGTCGTTGATACTCTTTCGCCGTGAAAACCGTATGCTTTGGCGATGGTAACAAAATCTGGGTTTACGATTTTTGTGGCACTGACCCGATTTGGGTAATGCTTTTCCTGATGGGCCCGAATGGTGCCATACATACCGTTGTTCAGGACTAAAATAATCGGCCGCAGGTTTTCCTGCGCCGCGGTTCCCAGTTCAGCCAGGGTCATCTGAATATCCCCGTCACCCGCAAAACACAGAACTTGGCGCGCTGGATCGACCGTTTTTGCTGCGATAGCGGCAGGTAACCCAGCCCCCATCGCGCCACTTTGGGGGGCAAGCAAACGCCGATTATGCCCGAAATCAAGAAATTTGGATGGCCAGATTGCGAAATTTCCGGCGCCATTGGTGATAATACAGTCATTATCCAGATTTTGACGCAACCAAGCGCAAATTTCGACCATGTTAACAGCACCCGTTTGCGTCGCATTTTCACGCATCGCCAAGAATCCGGCGCGGCCTTTTTTCTGCCAATCACTCCAGTCGCCCAAAACCGGAGCAGCTGCCAAAGCCGCGGCCAAATGGTTTGGTCCGGCATGAATCGGAACTTCTGCCTGATAAATTTTTCCCAATTCACGGTCAGAAATATGGCTATGGATCAGCGCCTGTTTAGGGTTGGGAACATCAATCAGACTCCAGCCCTCGGTTGTCGATTCACCAAATCGCACGTTCATGCCAAAAATTACATCAGCTTCACCTATCAAGCCCTTGAGGTAAGGCGACATTCCAACACCAGCATCGCCAATATATGCAGCAGATTTATTGTCTAGCAAATCCTGATATCGAAAAGCTACCGCGACGGGCAAATTATTCTTTTCAACGAATTTCTGAAGATCCTGACGCCCCTGCGCCGTCCATCCGCCTCCGCCAGCAATCAACAAAGGGCGTTTGGCAACGCGCAACCGATCAAGTGCTCGGTCGAGATCTGATGATGCCGGTGCTGGTTCTGACCATTTAACCGCCTCGCAGGCTGTGCGCGAACTTAGATCGCGCAACATGTCTTCTGGTAATGCCACAACAACCGGTCCCGGGCGCCCGGACAAAGCCGTTGTGAATGCCCGCGCTATGGTTTCCGGAATCCGGTCAACAGCGTCAATTTCTGTCGCCCACTTCACCATCGTGCCAAACATTGCGCGGTAATCAACTTCCTGAAACGCTTCGCGGTCGCGCATGTCGCGTCCGATTTGACCGACAAACAGGATCATTGGCGTGCTGTTCTGCATCGCAGTGTGAACCCCGATCGCTGCATTCGTGGCACCTGGGCCACGGGTCACAAAGCAAATACCGGGTTTGCCTGTCAGCTTACCATACGCCTCGGCCATGAAAGCAGCCCCGCCCTCGTGTCGGGTCACGACCATCCGAATCTGGTTTTGTGCGTCATATAGCGCATCCAATACGTCAAGATAGCTTTCGCCGGGGACTCCAAAAGCCGTGTTAACACCTTGATTAACAAGACATTCCACCAAAATCTTTCCGCCAGAGCGTGCACCGGACATATCAAACCTCGTTCATTCAATTTTATGGTTCTGAAACAGCATAAAGAGGCGACCATGACGTTGCCAGTGGCAATTGGGGTTGGGGCGCACCTTCTGGCCAAAGAATTAAAATGCATCTCTTTTCTTATTTTCGGGGGGCAAGTCTCGACAAACACACGATAGTTTAGGTAATAAGGCACTCACCACACAGTCAGGGATGTAGGATGCCTATTAGCAAACCCTTCCGGAACGGCATATCGGGTGTTGGAAAATTCCCCTTCAATCGTGTTGGTCCCCGTCAATGAGCAAACTGACCAAGCTTGAGCAGACGATGGATTTGATCCTGAAATGCCAGAGCATCGAGCAGGTCTGGCCGTTGTTTGCGGAAAGCATGGCGCATTATGGCTTTGATCGGATGATTTATGCCAGCAACCGGTTTCGTACGGTCGGTACCTTTGGCGACCCGGATGACGCGCTTTTGTTAACCAATCATGATAGTGCCTATATCGATGCGTTTATTGGTAAAGCACTATTTCTGGACGCGCCCATGTTCAATTGGTCGGCCAAAAACACGGGTGTTTGCAGTTGGAAATGGGCGCAGGATCGCCGCGAACAAGGCCTGAATAGTCCCGCCGAGAACCGGGTTATTAATTTCAACGACAGGATGGGGGTTGTTGCCGGGTATTCCGTTAGTTTTCAGGACATTTCCGGGCGCTCGATTGCGGGCGTTGGCCTTTGCGCCAAAGCAGGGCTAAGTCAGGCTGACGTTGATCTGATCTGGGATGAAAATGGTGACGAATTATTTCTGCTGAACAATCTTGCTCATCACAAAATTGCTTCCTTGCCTCATAAACGCCGCGGCAAGTCTTTGACAAAGCGCCAGAAAGAGGTTTTGCAATGGGTCGCAGACGGCAAAACCATGGCGGATATCGCGGCTATCATGGGCCTGAACGCCGCGACAGTGGAAAAACATCTGCGTCTTGCGCGCGATTCGCTAAACGTCGATACGACGGCGCAGGCGATTTTGAAGGTATCAGTTCAAAACCAATTCTTTCTTGTCGAAGACTTTGGCATGCAAAGGGTGGGGAAACCTTACCCGTTTGAGCTGAAACGTTAACAAAAAGTAAGGTATCCCTTACTTTTCATGCACTACAATTTATCCGATAGTTAACGCGTTCC
>ERZ890510.1041-NODE-1041-length-19570-cov-4.745119_pt1 | contig 19570 bp, 18 predicted proteins | sample MGYA00521265_ERZ890510 | MGnify/ENA primary metagenome ERZ890510 (study PRJEB32303, sample SAMEA104408624) | aquatic metagenome | biome: Brackish water; feature: Chemocline; material: water | place: Baltic Sea | collected 2014-10-26T21:54:00 | depth 110 m ...
GTCGAAATCGTCAAGGTCTTTCCAGGCAAAGAGGTCGGCGGCCCCGCCTTCGTGAAGTCCATGCTCGGCCCGTGTCCGTGGACCCGCATCATGCCCACCGGTGGCGTCGACGCCACCCGTGACAGCCTCGAAGCGTGGTTCAAGGCGGGTGTCACCTGCGTCGGCATCGGCTCGAACCTGGTGTCCAAGGATATCATTGCCAACAAGGACTACAAGGCGCTGACGAAGAACGTGAAACAGGTGGTCGGCTGGATCGAGGAGATTCGCGCCAGCCTCTAGCCGGCGTGTTGTCATGCAAGCGGGGCCCCCGGTAGCGGGGCCCCGCTTTTGTGTTTCTCTCTACGGAGGAAGATCTGCCCATGTTCCTCACCCTCCTGGCCGTCACCTTCGGCGTCGCCTTTATAGCAGCTGCCGTCATCGCCCGGATCTTCCGCGACCCGGTGGATCACATCCTGGCCCGGATCATCGCCGATGACATCTCCTCTGCCTGGCGCAAGTACATCACCTTCGCCATCTATGTCACCGGTGTTTCCGGCGGCGTGCGTGTCTGGGATCTGGAGAAATACATCACCGCTGCGCGGGCCCCGCATCCACGCGCAATCGAGGCGGCCGAAAAAGTTGTCAGAGAGGTCGTCGAACTGACGACGGAACGCTGGATCCTGGAAGTCTACCGGACTCTGATCGGCACCCTGCAGAGCGTCGCCTGGATGCTGCTGGTCTTCTTCCTCTTCGCCCTGATTGCCTACGTGGTGGTGAGAATCAGCGAAGACAGAGGTGCCCGAGAACAAAGCTGACCCTCCGAAATTGGGGATCAGGCCGGGCACCCGAGGCGATCTGTTCGGGGAAACACCGGTGACCTCCCAGCCGCCTCCATTGCGAATTTCCTGGGATCCGATAGATTATGTTGCTTGGCTGTTGCTGAAATTTCCATGAAGAGAAATCGCTAAAAGGGAGTTGCGACGTGGTCGTAAACATTTTTGCCAGCGCCATCTCCGACGAAGTGCAGCACGTACACAACCGCTACGAGCTCTGCCAGGGGCTTTTTGATCGCGCCCGGCAGATCAATCGTGCCGCAGGTTCTGGGGTGACCAGCACAGAGACCCGCCCCAATCCCACGGCCCAGGCGCTGTCCGACTATGCCGGGATCACCGATGAAGAGGCGGAGACTCCTGAAGAGGAGTGATCTGTTCCTGTTCGTGTAATTATTCCCATGCACGATCCGGCGAAGGAAGTTTTTTCCTTCGGCCAGCCTTGTTGGCCCTTCGCCGGCAGCATTGGGGTGCCTGGCACAGGACTTGCATGATAGGCTGCGAAAAGCGGCCTGAATTCGCCTTTGAATGCCCTGGCGGAAGCTTTCCATCACAAGATATGGAGCTTCGACAACCTTAAACCGGCATTCCAGTGAGTTGGCTGACGACGAAAGAGGGGCCCGCGCTACAGCGCGAGCCCCTCTTTTTTTTCACTTGCTGCGGTTACAGCTTAGTAGCGGTAGTGTTCGGCCTTGTACGGGCCGCTCGGCTTCAGGCCCAGATAATCGGCCTGCTCCGTGCTGAGCTTCTCCAGCCGGATGCCGAGCTTCTTCAGGTGCAGTCGCGCGACCTTCTCGTCCAGGCGCTTGGGCAGCACCGTCAGGCCCACCTCGTGCTTCTTGGTGAACAGCTCAATCTGCGCCAGCACCTGGTTCGTGAAGGACATGGACATCACGAACGAACTGTGACCGGTAGCGCAACCCAGATTGACCAGTCGGCCCTCAGCGAGCAGGATGATCGAATGCCCGTCGGGGAAGATATACTCGTCCACCTGGGGCTTGATCTCGACGTGCTTGATGCCCCGGACCTTCTTCAACTGTTCGACCTGAATCTCGATGTCAAAGTGGCCGATGTTACAGACGATGGCGCCGTCCTTCATCTTCTTCATGTGCTCAACCGTGATGACATCCTTACAGCCCGTGGTGGTGACGAAGATGTCGCCCTCCTTCACGGCCTGCGCCATGGGCATGACTTCAAGCCCCTCCATGGACGCCTGCAGCGCGCAGATCGGATCGACTTCAGTGACGATGACACGGGCACCGAAGCCCGTCATCGAAGCGACGGACCCCTTGCCCACATCACCATAGCCGGCGACAACAACCGTCTTGCCTGCGGTCATGATATCCGTTGCCCGCTTGATGCCGTCGAGCAGTGATTCCCGACAGCCGTACAGGTTGTCGAACTTCGACTTGGTGACGGAGTCGTTGACGTTGATAGCAGGGATTTTCAGTGTCCCATCGCGCAACATTCGCTCGAGGTTGTGCACACCCGTCGTGGTCTCTTCCGAGGTGCCGCGGATCTCTGCCAGCAGCTCCGGGAACTTCGTGTGCACACGGTTCGTCAGGTCGCCACCGTCGTCGAGGATCATGTTGGCACCCTTACCAGGCCAGTTCAGCGTCTGGTCCGTGCACCACCAGTACTCCTCTTCCGTCTCACCCTTCCAGGCGAAGACCGGCGTGCCCGTGGCGGCGATAGCGGCGGCGGCATGGTCCTGCGTGGAGAAGATGTTGCACGACGCCCAGCGTACCTGCGCACCCAGCACCTGCAGCGTCTCGATGAGTACCGCTGTCTGGATCGTCATGTGAAGGGAGCCGGCGATACGTGCACCCTTCAGTGGCTGGCTCTTGCCGTACTCCTGGCGCAGCGCCATCAGGCCGGGCATCTCCCGCTCCGCCAGGCGGATCTCCTTGCGGCCCCACTCGGCCAGGGAAATGTCAGCTACTTTGTAGTCGTTCTTGCGGACCTTGCTACTGCCGTTGCTCGACTGGCCGTTCTTTTTCGCTCGGGCCGCGGGCTTTTGGGTTGTGCTGGTTGCCATGATTTCCTTCCAGTAAATGTGATGAGTTGAATTTCTGTGTCGTTGTTGGTGGCAGTGCCGGGCGCCACCGTATCTGCATGTTGCACCTCAAAACCACTCGTCTTCAGCCAGCGGCGCATCTCGGCTGGCTGAAACCCCAGCCACAGATCGGCGAGTTCTCGCAGGCTTTCATCTTCGTGTCGCGCCAGATCGACGATGGCGAGTTGGCCCCCATCGCCGAGTGCTCGCCAGGCCTCCGCCAGAGCCATGGACGGCGTCGACACGTGATGTAGCACCATACATGCCACTACGGCGTCGGCCTCACCGTCGCGCACCGGCAGGTGTTCGAGGTCGCCCAGACGAAATTCGCAACGGCCGACGTCGGCGCCGGCGGAGGCGCGCGCCAGATCGAGCATGGTCGCGGAGGCATCAACGGCGATCACTTTGTCGGCCCGCGCCAGCAGAGCCGGCAACAGCAGACCCGAACCGGTGCCGAGGTCGAGGATGGTGTCGCAGTGTTCGGGGAGCAGCGACAGGGCCACCTGGCGGTAGTGGGCGCCATCGAGACACTGGTGCCGCAATTCGTCACCATCGAGACGACTATCAAAGAAACTCCGGGTCTGCTGGCGGCGGCGCTCTATGGCCGCCTCCATCCGCTGCATGTCCGCCTCGAAGTGCGGCAGGGCACGTTCGTGATCACTGCCGAGATGGAGCATGTCAGCAACGAGTTTGTCCTGCGGCTCGGGACTGCGCTCGTAATAGATCCACGTACCCTCCCGGCGCCGTGTGACCAGCCCCGCCTCGGCGAGAATCCGCAGATGTCTCGAGATCCGACTCTGCCCCATGCGCAGAATGTCGAGGACCTCATTGACATTGAGGGGAGATCGCGACAGCAGACGCAACAGGCGCAGGCGGGTCTCGTCGGCGAGGGCTTTGTGGATTTGCAGCAGATCGGACATGGGGGCGAAATTACCAGCGGTTCGGCGAAAAGTCAAATATCAATATTTCTTGATATAGATACCCCAATCATGAAAACGCCCCGACCGCAGCAAGACGATCGGGGCGTTGAGGCCCCTCTGGGACAGCCGCCGCGGCTCAGCTCTTGGAGCGAACCTTGTGATTGCCACGGCTGGGATCGAGTTCCAGCGTCACATAGCCGGCCGCCGCCGCCGCTTCGAGCAATTCGTTGAAGTTGCGGAAACCAAAGCGTTTTTCGTTGAACCCGGGTTCGACGCGGCGCAGGGTCTGCTTCACCAGGGAACTCCACAACGGATCGTAGTCCTCCTCGAGGGAGGTGATGATCTGCAGCACCCGGTCCAGAGCCTCTTCCTGCTGCGCCGTCTGCGGCTCTTCCGGCGCCGTCCTGGACTTGGATTTCGTCGTCGATGCCGCTGTCGCCTTCGGCTTTGCTGCCGGTTTCCGGCGCCGCTCCTGGCGCTCCTCCTGCTTCTGCACGAGGTCATCGTAGAAAATGAACTCATCGCAACTATTGATCAGCAGATCGGACGTGGATTTGCGTACGCCGCAGCCCAGCACGCGCCGGTCGTTCTCCTTCAGCTTGGACGCCAGAGGCGAAAAATCGCTGTCCCCCGTGACGAGGGCGAAGGTGTCGATGTGGTCCTTGGCGTAGCTCAGATCTATGGCATCCACGACCATGCGGATATCGGCTGAGTTCTTGCCGCTGGCCCGGGTTTGCGGGATGTCGATCAGTTCGATGCCGTGCGTGTGCAGTTCACGCACCTCGTTGCGGTAGCCGCCCCAGTCGCAGTAGGCCCGCTTGTGCACGATGCGGCCCTTCTCCAGGAAGCGGCGCAGAATGACCTCGGGATTGAACTTCTGCGGCCGCAGGCCGATCGCCAGATTCTCGAAATCGATGAACACCGCAATCAGGGATTCGTCAGCCATGGGATGCTTTCACCTCCGCCGGTAGTTGCAGATTAAGGCGCTCCGCTGCCGCCACGATCTTGTCCCACGTTCCCGGCGGGATGGGGATGCCGTGGGTACTGCGGTCCAGCCGTGTGCGTTGTTGTGGATCACCGGGCACCATCACCTCGTCGACACCATCCTGTGTGGGCAGCGATTTCTCCGCACGCACGAGCTCATCGACTTCCGTGCTCATCTTGTCCACATCGGTGAACATCGATATGTCGACGGCGGCGATGAAGCTGTTCTGTGCGCCATTTTTTGGTTTGTCCCCGGCGCGGTCGGGCAGGATGTGCGGTGCCAGCAGGGCGTTGCCTGCCATGAGGCTGGTGAAACACTCAAACATGAAGGCGAGGCCGTAGCCCTTGTAGCCGCCGGCGGGGCGCAGAAACCGGGCCAGCGCCGGGTCCGTCGTCGGTTTGCCATCGGCATCGAGGGCCCAGTCGTCACCCAGGGGCACCCCCTGATCGGCGGCGACCATCAGTCTGCCGAAAGCGACGATGCTCGTCGCCATGTCGAAGATCACGGCGCCACGATCCTTCGAGGGAACCGCGAGGGCGATGGGGCTGTTGTGGGTTCCTGCAGCTTTGGCCCCGGGGGGCGCCATGTTTGGCGGATCGCAGACCACAGCGATCCCTGCCAGGCCCTGCAGGGCGAGCTTCTCCACGTAGTAGCCCATGGCGCCCTGATGGGTGGTATTGCGGATCAGTCCCCAACCGACACCTGCGGCGCGGGCCTTCTCGGCGACACGATCCACGGCGAAACTCGTCACCACCGGTCCCATGGCGTGGTCACCTTCGATGAAGATCGCCCCGGCACGTTCGGAGATCACACGGATTTCGGGTCGCACATTCATGGCGCCGGAATCGATGGCTCGCTGATATGATTCCAGACGGGTGACGCCGTGCGAGTCGACCCCGCGCAGGTTGGCCCACACCAGCACCTGAGCCTCGATCGCTGCGTCCTCCGCCGGCATACCCAGGCCGGCGAAAACCTGCGTCGTGAAGCGCTCGAGATCCGTCGCGTCTATGCGTCGGTCTGCCATTAGCGAAACTCCGGTCCAGGGATGCGGTTCCAGAGGGTGGGTGCAACCTCTCCGTCATAGGTGGGATGCAACGAACCGATCGTTGCCAACGGCTCGCCATCCCAGGTATCGGGCAGCTGTGCGCCGCCAATGAAGGCACGCACACCTTCGGGCAACTCGTCCCACGCCGGGTAGTACCACAGAGTGATCACCGTGCGTCGGTGATCCGAGGTGTTGGCGTGGGACGCATGCAACATGCGGGAATCGCCGATGACGAGACTACCCGCCTGCACGGGCACGTCGACTTCCCCTTCGGCTGCGTGGTAGGCCGGGTGGTCGGGATCGGTCACCGACCGCAGACCGTCCGTGTGGGCGTCGGGCACGGCATCGTGCATCTTGTGGCGCTTGCGATGTGATCCGGGAATCAGTCGCAGGCAACCATTGGCGCGGCTCGTGTCGACCAGGTAATACATCAGGAACGCCTGTGGTGGATGCGCCCAGGTCTGGCTGATGGGCTCATTCCAACCCCACCAGTCCTGATGCCAGAACAGCGCCGGGCTGTGCGGTGGCTTGCTGATGACGAAACCGGAGGCCCACTTTGGGTTGGTATAACCCAGCGTCGTCAGTGCCCGAAGCGCGCCGGGCGCTGAGACAAGCTCAGCGAAGAACGGATCATCAGTGACACTTACCAGGCTTCCCGTCGACTTCTGGATGGCGAAATGCTCCGCCGACTGGGCCCCGAGGAGACGATCGGAGACTTCACGGGTGCGCCGCAGCAGATCGTCATCGAGAACACTGTCAAACACACAGAAGCCGTCGCGTTCCAGTTGCTGGCGCTCGGTTGATGTGGACATTGTCGTCATCAGGCTGGTGTTTCCTTGCGTTGGCGTCATGGAGGTGCCAAGATAGCGGTTCCCTTCATCCTCTGAAAGCGACCCCATGCTGAGACTCGTCGATCAGGGCAGCATCTCCCACCTCCCCGGGCGGGGTGCCTACATGCCGTGGATCACACCTCTGGCAGATGGCACCTTCATCGCCTGTCAGCACGTCGGCGCCGAACTCGGATCTGACGACAATCATGTGGTTGTGCTCCGGTCCACCGACGGTCGCACGTTCACCGAGCAAGGCACCGTTGGTCCCTGTGGCGATGGTTACGCCTACCGCGCACCACAGATCAGTATCGTCGAGGCACAACGCCTGGTGTTGGTATGCAGTCGCTTTGAGACCGGCGGTGACACAGGCCTGTTTGATCCCGAGACCGAAGCCCTGCGGCGCCCCGAGATGTGCCTGTTCTGGTCCGCTGACCTCGGCACCACATGGACGGCAGAACCGCAGATCGTTGCCGTCGACCTGCCCCCCGAGCGCTACACCTGGAACAGTGCCGGGCAGTTGCTGCAACTGCGCCCGGACCGCTGGATGTGGCCTCTGGAGACATGGAAACCCGCCGGCTACGATGGCCCCCCGGATCAGCGTGCCTGGGCGTTGTTCTCCGATGACAGGGGCGCCAGTTGGGGCGAACTGACCGTCGTCGCCGATGATCCCCAGGGCGCCGTGCTGTACTGGGACCAGATGAACTGCTGTCTGGACGATGGCCGCATCTACACAGCCCTGTGGACCCACTTGTACGGCACGAGTCACGACATCGAGAACCACTGGGTTCTGTCAGCGGACGAGGGTCACACCTGGTCGGCCCCGCAGCCGACCAACCTCCGCGGCCAGGTGTGCACGCCGATCCCTCTGTCAGACGGGCGTGTTGCTGCCATCTACAATGACCGTCATGAGCCGCAGGGCGTTCGGATCGCAGTCTCCGAGGACCTGTCGCACTTCGACACAGAGCACCAGGTGACGGTTTTTGACGCCGGTGCAGAGGCCACGCTCGGCCCGCCGCAACACGACAATTTTCTCGCCGAACACATGCTCATCGCCTTTGGCAAACCGGGAGGACGGCGTCTCGATGACGGCACGCTGCTGACCTGGTTCTGGTGCACCACCGGCGGTGTCACACACACTCGCTGGGTCCGCCTGGAGGTTGTCGGGTGAAGGAAAGGCTGCTGCAATTCGGTGGCGGCAATTTTCTGCGCGCCTTTGTCGATCTCATGCTGCATGAGGCCAACGCCGACAATGACGCCTTCGGCCGCGCCGTCGTCGTCACCTCCACCAGCAGTCGGCGCTCGCAATGGATCAACGAGCAGAAAGGCTGCTATCACGTGGTGCTTCGCGGGCTGCAGGACGCTCGGCCTGTCGATGAGACGATCACCGTTTCCCGCGCACTGCATCGCTGCATCCCTGCTGCCGATGCCTGGCCGGACGTTCTTGCCGTCGCCCGCTCGGCCGAACTGAGCTGGATCGTGTCGAACACGACGGAGGCTGGCCTGAGGCTCGATCCGGCAGACACACAAAGCACATGCCTTGCAGCGCTGGACCCGAACCATGGCCGTGCACCGCATTCCTTCCCGGCCAAACTCCTGGCTGTTCTGGCCTGCCGCATGGCGGCGGGCCTGCCAGCGGTGACCATCCTGCCCTGTGAACTGCTCGAAGACAATGGTCCGCTGCTGCTCGAACTGCTGCGCACGCAGGCAGATATCTGGAAACTGCCGCAGGACCTGCTCGATGCTGTGGAGACCTGCCCGATTCCGAGTACGCTGGTGGATCGTATTGTCTCCGGTCGTCCCGACGAGCACCCGCTGCGACAGCAGGACCAGCTGCTCACCGTCGCTGAACCCTACGCTTTGTGGGTGATCGAAGACCTGCCGGGCATCGATCTATTTCCGCATGCCGCCATCACCATCACCGGTGATGTCTCCGAGTACGCCCTGCGCAAGGTTCGCATCCTCAATGGTGCACACACAGCGTTGGTGTGTATGACCCGGTCCATGGGCATTGAAACGGTGAGCGCCGCCCTCGCCCATGCCGACATTGGACCACGGATTCGACGACTGCTGCTTGAGGAAATCCTGCCTGTCATCAATGATCGGGTCATCGATGCCGAGAGTTTCGTTGACACGACCCTCGAACGTTTTGCCAACCCGTACCTCCATCATCGCCTGGCCGACATCGCCCTGCACAACGAGACGAAGGTGGCAACGCGCCTGCGGCCCACGTACGACGAACACGTGGAGATGTTCGGCGCGCCGCCCCCGCTGCTCGGCGAGATCCTGCAACCCTATCTGTAAGCCCCCGTCCGCTGCCACCACACGACAGAAACTGAGATTGCCGTGAAAACTCTCGTATTGACCGAACCAGGTCGCTTCGATCGCATCGAAACCGACGGTCCCGGCGCTCCCGGCGCCGGCGAAACCATCATCCGCATCCATCGTGTTGGTATCTGCGGGACTGACCTGCACGCGTTCCGTGGCCGTCAGCCCTTCTTCTCCTATCCACGCATTCTCGGCCACGAACTCGGCGCCGAAGTTGTCGCCGTTGGTGACGGCGTCGATCAGGTCCAGGTGGGTGATCATGTCGCCGTCGAGCCCTACCTCGACTGCGGCACCTGCCTGCCCTGCCGCCGGGGTCGCCCGAACTGCTGCGAGAGTCTCAAGGTCCTGGGGGTGCATGTCGACGGTGGCATGCGTGAGTTGATCAGCGTACCGGCCCATAAGCTGCACAGATCCGACACGTTGACGCTGGAACAACTGGCTCTGGTAGAAACGTTGGGGATCGGCGCCCATGCGGTGGAACGGGCCGGGTTGCAGGCAGCTGAGACGGTCCTCGTTGTCGGCGCCGGGCCGATCGGGCTGGCGACGCTACAGTTCGCCGCCCTGGCTGGAGCCCGTGTGCATGTGCTGGAGCCGAATGACATGCGGCGTGCTTTTGCCCGTGACCACTTCGATGTCGCCGGCTGTCACACGCCGACCGATGATGTGCAGGATCTGTGGCGGAACATGGGAGATGCACCGACCTGCGTCTTTGATGCCACTGGCAGTCAGACTGCCATGGAAGCCGCTTTCGACCTGCCTGCGCCGAGTGGGCGGCTGGTCTTCGTTGGTTTTCAGTTGCAGCGACTGTCCTTCGCCAATCCCGATTTTCATCGGCGCGAACTGACGCTGATGTCGAGTCGGAACAGCACCGCTGCTGAATTCACCCGCATTGTTTCGCTGATGGAAGCCGGACGCATCGACACGATGCCATGGATCACGCATCGTGCCGCCTTTGATGACGTGGTCGAGACCTTCCCGTCGTGGCTGGTGCCGGAGACGGGCGTCGTCAAGGCGATGCTCGAACTGACCTGAGGATTCACCATCACGGGTCAGCCCGTCCAAAACTCATTCCCCTCCCGAGATCACCGCCGGTAGGCCCTGATCTCGGCCTTCGAGGACCAAAGCGCGACGGTACCATTCGGTCATGGTCACCTGTGCGGGTTTGCGCTGCGGCGTGAATCCCACATCACCGTCACCACCCGCGCGCTCATGGTCGGGGAACCACTTCCAGAAGTAGGCACCAGCCACCCAGGGCTGACTCCAGGCGGCACGGAAGAATGCCTGGTAGAGAGCGTCCTGAGTACGCTGACCGTCAGCGTCGCCGCCCCCTTCCGTCTGCGCTTCCCACAACCAGGGCTCGACGGCTGCATTGGTATTGGTGCGATAGCCGATCTCTGTAAACAGGACGCGTCGGTTGTTGCGCTTCGCCACAGCAGCGATGCGATCGAGCCAGGGCTGCCAACCAGCGACGAGCAAATCGACATCTGCCGTAGGCTCTTTCGCCAGAGGGAAATAGGCCTGTACGCCGATGTAGTCGACAGCATCCCAGAAGGGTACGTCCTCGAAGTTCGTCCAGTTGGCAGCATACACCAGCCAGCCGCCGTAGACCTGACGCACGCGTTCGATCACTCGCCGCCATTCGGCTTCGCGCCCGAGGGTGGCTGACAGCTCCGCGCCGATACAGAGCCCCTCGATGCCGTTGTCCTCGGCGAGCCGGGCGAAGTGCACGATGAACCTCTCGTACTGGGCAAACCATTCAGCCCAATCGGCTTCGGTCGTCATGGCCAGTTCGCCGCGCCAGGTGCCCCGTCCCGTCCACAGATGCGGCTTCAGCAGGGTTGCTATGCCTCGTTCCCGCGCCAGGGCGGCGGTGATCGCGACACCACGATCACTCTCTCCCCACAGGCCAGCTTCGCCCGTGGGGGCCCGCAGAGTCGGCTGGTGGATGTCAGCTTGCCAGCCAAAGGGCGTCAGCACGATCCAGTCGACGAAGACCGGCACGAGGGGGGCCAACTCGTCGCGGCCGATGATGCGATTGCCGACCCAACTGACACCCCGTTGCTTGCCCGCCGGCAATCTGCCCCCTGGCAACGAGGCATCACGTTGCCGCCGTTGCCCGGTGAGGGCACTCATGCGGAACAAGGGGCGATCCATGACAACGACGTCGACCGGCGGCTCGCCGGCCAGCACAGAAAAGGTCGTTTCCCCACGGTCGCGCCCAAGACGTGGATCTTCGAGCACCGCGCTGTAGGCACCGGGTGGCAACTGCAGGGCGAAGCCGCCGCCGGCATCGGTCTCCGCGCGCCAGTGCGCGCCACTCTCCACCGACGTCACAGCGACTCCCTGCGGCACCGTTACTTCCAGACTATCCATCCACTCGGCGTGACCCCGTACATCACGCAAAGACAGAGCGTCAAGGCGAAGAACCAGATCGGCGCGGCCATCCTCACGGGTACCGGCCCCGGCTATGCCGGGAGCCCACGTCACCCATGACAGGGAACCGTCACCATCGCGATCGATGGCGGTTACGGCGAAGCCGATGGCGGCAGCAGGTGCCACAGGCACAGGTGCTCCCTCATCTGCTGTTGGCAGGAATGCGCTCAACTCTATGCGCCATTCGTACTGTCGACCCGTCTGTGTCAGACGCTGTGCCGACTGTACGCCGGATGCGTCAACGGAATCCTCGCCGGCGCTGCCAAAGATGCTGCGCACGCCGTCGCCGTCGAGACTGAAACGCCGCGGCTGGCCGCGGTCACCGACGTCGACGATGATGGCACAGCCGTCGGGTAGATCGGGAGGATCCGGCGCCTCCTCGCGCGACCGCCAGCCCATGCGGCCAAAGGTGCCGCGCATCTGGCGCCAGCTGCGGATCGGCGCTCCGGCGAGCTGGATGTCGTCGTCGATGATATCCACGGCAACGAACAACGCCATGGCCCCCGGATCCCAGACTGTGCGGAAATACCCCGCGAAGTCGTTGTCGCCAACGAGAGCCGAGCCGAACTCGATGCGGTAGATCTCGTACCTGGCGCCGTCCGTGGGCCAGTCGGACAGGTCGCCATCGACCATGATGCCCGTAGCAGGCATGGCGAAAGCGACCTCACCATTGTGCGCCCCAGCCGGCGCAACAGCCGGCGCAACAGCCAGAAGCAGCAGCAGAGCAAGAACTCGGATGTGAATTTTCATTCGATCACGAAAATGCGCGGCGCGGTCTTTCGCAAGCCCACCCCGCGCCTCGGTGACGATCAGGCGCCGCTGCAGGACAAGGCCATCGCCCCCATCTGCTGCAGGGTTTCGACAATCGTGCAAATGGTGGCCGGTCCGCTACTTCAGCGCCAGAACACGATCATCGAAGAAGTACCGCTGATGGCACTCCGACCAGTGGGCGCCGCCGGCGATGATCAGCGTGCCGTGCAGATCCAGCGCCGCACCCCAGGAGTTGTCCGTAGGCAGATCCGGTCCACGCGCCCATGTCCGCGTCGTCGGGTCATAGACATTTGTGTCGCGCCGGCGCGACCCGCCCATGACCCAGATCCGGTCACGAAAGAGGGCCATCTGTGGCGCCTGGGGTGATTCGGCCAGTTGCGGCAGGCCCGTCTCCCATTCTCCCGATGTCGGGTCGAAGCAGAGGAAGCCAGCGCGGCTCATGCAGTAGATCACCCCACCCACGACACAACCATCGGCCTGGTTCTGTGGCCACGGAAGGGGCGCCTCGACGCGCCAGTTGGTCTCACCGGCGCCGATGCTCTCAACGTGTGTAAGGGACGCACCATCGGTGCCACCGATGACCCAGATGCGCCCCCCTGTCTCGACAACAACGGGTTCCAGGCGTCGGTGTGACAGCGGCGGGCCCTCGTGCCAGGCGCCCGATTCGGGATCGAAGATGCGTACATCCGCCAGCGGCACACGGGCGCCGTCGGGATCGTCCGGGGCTGTCAGGTTGGCGGCGCCGCCAACGATCCAGATCCTGCCCGCCAAACCGGCAATGCCGCTGTAACAACGTGGCAGGGGCATACGCGAGACCACCGCCCACATGTTGGCAGCCGGATCGTAGGCGAACAGTTCATCAAATACATGTGTCTGCGGCGGATACCCGTGGCCCGAACTGAGACCGCCAGCCAGCCACATCCGCCCGGCGAAGGCGATCGCGTAGAGATCGTGATTGCCCCCCGGCAGACGGGCCAGGTCGCGCCAGGAGTGCTGCCAGGCATCTGCACCTGGCTGGCGTCGATCCTGTCCATCCTCGGTGGTGACCAGCAGCCCACCCTCCTCGTCGCATGCCAGGTCGCGTATGGCAGCAGGGGCGGGTGGCAGTACCCGGGCTATCGTCTGTCCCGCTGCATCGATATCGATTTCCACGATCTCACCCGTGGCGAAGCCCACCAGGGCCAGACCCTCGGCTGATCGCGTCAGCGCGGTGACGGCAGACGACGGCAGATCGATGGCCTCGGGTTGCTGCCAGCCCACCTCGCTTCTGTGTGGATCCAGACGCCGCAGGCCTGCCGGGCCGCCGATCCAGACAAAGCCAACGCTGTCGGCCAGAAGAAACTGCCAGCCCGCAGCAGGTTCGACAGGCACCTGCTGCCAGATCGTGCCGCCCGCGGGTCGCACCCCGACGACACCCGTCGCATCCAGGCGCCAGTCATTGGCATATGTGTCGACGATCTGCGGCGGCACGATTAGTCGACTTCCTGCGCCACGACGAGGATGTGCAGGCCCTGCGCGACCGGTGCCCGCGCCGCCTGGCACAGCACATAGCCATCGATGCCGGCCCGCACCGGCCACGGCTGTTCATCAACCCGCTGGAAGTCGTGTAACAGACCTACCGTATCTCCCCGTCGCACGAAGGTGCCACAATTCATCCGGGGCTCGTAGTGACCGGAGAAGGGCGCCGGGGTGAAGCAGTTGCGGTCCACCATGGCGACCAGCTTCTGTGTGCCATCCGCGTGGTGGCCAATGGGTTCGATAGCGCCGCGCAGTTGGCCATGGTGGATCGCGGCAGCCCGGATGCCGTGACAGGCATAGCGGACCCCCTCCGGGTTCACCGTCTCGCCCCAACCCAGTTCGGTGCCGACGGTAATCTTGCCCAGGCGCTCTGCCTCACTGGGCAGCAGTCCCGGCGTATCGTCCTGATAGATCATCACGAAGGGGGTGCCAAACCAGCGTGCCGTAGCCTCTATGATGCGGCGCTGCTCCGGGTCCTCCACGTGGTGGAAACTGGTACACAGAGCAAAACGATGGCCGCGGCCGCCAGCGTGGATGTCCTGCACGACGTGTACTCGCGGCCAGATATACTCCCGCACGAAAGCGGCAATGCGGTGGGTGATGCCCTTCAGCGCCGGCGTCAGACCCGCCCCCTCGACGAAGGCTCGATTCAGGTTGACGCCATCATCCGCCGTGCTCTCCCGAGTCCCGGAGCCGAAGGCTGCCGGGTTGAGGACCGGTACGAGAATCAGACGACCACAGACATCGGCGCTGTTGATCTCGTGCAGCAGATGTTTGATCGCCACAGGGCCCTCGTATTCGTTGCCGTGGTTGGCACCAAAGGCGACAAGGCCGCGACCCGCCTCCACCTGGTCGCCGACGATGACCGTCAACGGCAGCAGATGATCGCCCCAGGTGCTGTCGTGTTCGAGGGCGACCCAATAGTCGCGCCGGCCGGGTGAATCGAGGTCCAGGCCTGAGGGTCGTACGATCGCACGTGTCATGCTGGCATCCGCGGTTTGTGGGGAAAGGGGTTCGACAATCGGCCAAGCAGAGGAATGTAGCCGCATTTGCCGACGGCGCTTTCGGTTCTGAGATTCTTTGTATGATTCTGATCGTTGAAGATACTCTCACGATGCGCAAAATCATCACCACTATGGTGCGCAGAATGGGCTACAAGGACATCCTTGAAGCGGCCAACGGCGCTGAGGCACTGGAACATCTGCGTATGCGTACCGTCGATGTGATACTCACGGACTGGCTCATGCCCGAGATGGATGGCAGCCAGTTCGTGCAACGGATCCGCTCGACGCCAGCCTACGCATCTCTGCCCATCGTCGTCTTCACCGGCAGTCAGGACCAGGCGACGCAGGAAGCGGCGACCATTGCCGGCGCCGACAGCTTCCTGGTCAAACCCTTCTCCATTCCACAGTTGAAACGTGCCATGGCCCTGGCCATGGCACGGCGTGCCCAGGAGCAGGTCAACAAGATCATTCTCGGCACCGACTTCATGCGCGCCGAGGAAACGCACACCCTCATCGTCATCGGCGACCGCGCCGTCACCGCCCAGCGATTGATCCGCACCGATGAAAAGGACACGCTGCACTTTCTCAGTTCCATGGCGAGCGCCGTAGAAACCATCAACGCCGAGGCGAAAGAGCCCCCCGTCATCGGCTACACGCTGGAAGCCGATGGTTCGCAGATCGCCCGACGTGTCCGTGGCCTGCCGCAACGTGCCCGTCTGGCACTGCTATCCACCAATCTTCCCACAGCCGTTACCACCGCCCGGCTGCTGAGCATCAACAGACCTTCGGGCCTGACGATTGTTCTCGCCTGCCGCGAAAAGCGTGAAATCGAAGGCCGCATGCGCGACAGCCTCAAGTCCATGGGTGCCGTCTTCGTCGAGCGTCACCGTCTCGATGCCGATGCCATCCTCGCCCTGCTCAAGGAACATGGCATACACGATCCCGCAAAAGCCGCGTCCGAGCTACCGGCACCGGAGGAGCTGCAGCAGCGGTTGGAACAGGACGTGAAGAACACGACAGACCTGCCGGTACTGGCCCAGGTCTTCCAGAAGATCACGATTCTCGATCAGGATCCTGACAGCGCCATGCAGGCCTGGGTCGATGTCATCGAGACCGATCCACTTTCCAGTGCGCAGATCATCCGTCGGGCCCGCTCACCGGCCTATGGATTCCAGGGCGAGATCAAGGAAGTCGGCAAAGCCGTCGTGCTTCTCGGCAAGGACGAGGTCAAACAGATCATCATCTCCGGTGCGGTGAAGCGGTCTCTGGAGAAGGTCACAGAAAAGGGCTTCTCCGTTGACGCCTACTGGGTGCACAGTATTGCCGTGGCGATCACTGCCAGGCTACTGAGTTTTCCCATGGACATGGGCCAGTGGACCCCGGAGCAAAAGAAGCGCTTCGACGACCTTGCCCTCGAAGAGGACGTCGTTGCCGCCTTGAGTGAGTGTGGCCTGTGGTCACGCTTCGAACTCAAGGGGGACGAAGACCCCTTTGTCGGCGGCATCATGCATGACGTCGGCAAGGTTGTCCTCGCCCATGCCTACCCTGGCTTGTTCCCCGCCGTCCTGGAAGAACTGATCGACAGGAAGTGGCAGACTCCCATGGGTGCCATCGAGGCCGACTTCACCGGCGGCTCGGATCATTGTGTGATCGGCGGCGTCCTGGCAGCTGACTGGGATCTGGGTACAGCCATCACGGCGGTCATCGTGCAACATCATGCGCCTCTTCCGACAAGCAGCCTCGCCCGGCTGGTGGCTGTTGCCGACTTTGTCGCCAGCACGTTATACCCCTTTCCGGCGGAAGCGAAGTATCCCCATTGTGAGGCCGTCGCCGCCATGCTCGCAGCGGCCTCTGACGAGGACCGGAGGAAGGTTAAGATCCCGGAGGGACTGGCACCGTTCCTGCCCGATACGGTGACCGATTCGCTGAAGACGGGGCGCAGCGAACTGCTGCATCTGGCCTGCGGCATTGCTCCTGCGATCCGCCGCCTCGTGAATGGGGTACAGAACAGCGTCTAGTCCGGTGTCGGCACCCTAGCGCATGCGGTTCCTGATGATTTCCTCACGCTCTGGTGTCAGGACTTCCGACACCTTAACCGTTCTCACACCCCGCGCATTTATAAAGGGAACGCCAAGCATCTTGGGCTCGTCCCCCACATAAATTACGGCCGGCTCCTGGCGCCCTGTATCCATTTCCAGCACATCTCCCGGCTGCACCTGTCGTGCCGCTGCCGCCCGGATCCGTGCCCGAGCAAACTCGGCCCGTACCGGCACCGTGGTATTGCTCAAGCGCTCCATGTTCTTCCTCTTCAGCGCGCCCAGGTCGCCGCGCTCCTGCCTTACATATGATTGCTGCCCGAGTCGCGGCAGAATCGATTCCAGGGTGAAGAAGGGATAACACGGGCTGATCAGCCCGGACATGTGGGTCGAATTGACCTCGAAAGCCAGCAGGATCACGATCTCCGACGCAGCTGTGATCTGCATGAACTCAGGGTTCGTCTCCAGTTCGATGTGGGAGATCTCCACAGGCAGGATCGGTTCCCACGTCGACTCGAGATCGGCAACCATACGCTTGAGGACGCGCGCACAGACGCCCATTTCCACCTGGCTCAGCTGCCTTGCATCGACACCTTGTGACGACCCCTTGCCACCGAACACACGATCCACAAGGCCGAAAACCACCGGCATGGCAATATCGATGATCGCCTGACCGCTCGTGGGGCCCAGGGCGAACTGGTAGGAACAGGATGGATTCGACAGAGACATGATAAATTCTCGATAAGTCGTCTGATCGACGAAAGCGGTATCGACATCAACGACGGCCTGCATGGCGCCGGAGAACGTGTGACTCAGCAGGCGGGCAAAGTTGTCGTGCAGATTCTCCAGCGTGCGCAACTGATCCCGGTTGACCCGCGCCGGGTGTTTGAAGTCGTAGCTGCAGACAATGGGCTCCGTGGCGACTGGTTTTTTTTGGTCTGCCATGCTGATCTCCCTAGACCCAAACGGTGTTGGTGTCACTGCCGCGCACGATCGTCAGCTTGCCCTGCTCGTGGAGTTGACGGACCCCTTGCACGATACGCATCTGCACTTCTTCCACTTCGCTGAGGCGCATGGGCTCGAGGAATTCCATTTCCGCCGTGAGGAACGTCCGCACCTCTTCAGACAAGCTCTGCAGCAGACGTTGCCGAAGGCCCTCACCGCAGCCCTTCATGGCAACGACGAGGTCCTTCTGATCCGCCTCGCGCAGGACCACCTGCAGTTCGCGATCGCGAAGTTTGTCGAGATCAGCGAAGGTGAACATCTGTCGGCGAATCTCCTCAGAGACCTCCGGGTCCTGTGTGTCAATCTGGTCCATGACGTTCTTTTCGGTGCTGGAGCCTGTGAGGTTCAGCATGTCGGCGACAACCTTCGGTCCACCGACGGCATTTTTGCCGCTGAGGATGTCGCAAAAGGACGCCTCCATACCCTCGCTCAGGTGCTGCATGGTGTGCGGGTAGACGTCCTGCAGCGTCGCGATGCGGTAGGCGACATCTGCCTGCAGGCGTTGGGGAAATCGGGCCAGAATATTGACCGCCTGAGATGCATCCAGTTGCGACAGAAACAGAGCGATGGTCTGCGGGTGCTCGTGAGAGATCGTCGGCGCGAGCTGCTCCGCCGGGACATGGCTGAACGCGTGAAAACCTGCCGGCTCATCCGCTTCGGGGCGCAGCAGACTGGGGATGCGCCCGCGGTGAAAGGCACCCTCAAAGAGTCGTGTGGCATACTCGCTGCCACCCGCTTCGAGGTATTCACCGTTGTCGATGTTGCGCCGCACCGATTGCAGAGCTGCCATGGCGACGCGGTGGGTAACGGGCGGCTCTTCGACGATGGCACATCCAACCCAGCGTGCCTCGTCTGTGTGATGCAGATGACGCAGGACGCCGGCGCCAACCGCCTCGCCCAGGCCGGCGAAAAAAGCAGCGGCGGACTGGCGCGCCGACAGGCCCTGCAGGGCTTCTTCCGTCGTGCACGGGTCATTGCGCAGCATCATGGTGCGCACCACCGCAGCCGCCTCCGCTGCATGGTGCCAGATGTAGGCATGGGTACTGTCCGCCATGATCCCTGCGGGTAGCGGTGCTGCAGTGCCTGCCGATGCCTGTTCGGGCGCGGGTCCAGTTTCCGGGTCAATCTGCACCGTCGGCTCAGGTGCGGGGGCGATTTCGGGTTCCGATGAGGGCCAGGCAAAGGCCTTGATGACTTTGTCCTGGCTCATGAGGGATCCGTCCTGTCGATAAGCCGGGTGAGTCGCACAGCCATCTTGTTGTTGATGACCACGACCTCGCCCTGCGCGAAGGCGCGGCCATTGATGCGCACATCGAAGGCTTCGCCTGCAAGCTTGTCGAAGGTGATGGAATCACCCACCTGAATCGGTCGGACCTCTGCGATCGTCACTTGCTTGCGACCAAGTTCGACACTGATATCGACGGCAACATTCTCCACTTGCACGGTCATGGATTCAGTCCTCTCGCCGCGCCACGACTTCGATGACACGGAGGCCGAAATTCTCGCCCACCGTAACGACTTCGCCACGGGCGAAGAGTGTGCCATTCAGCAGGATGTCGACGGGGTCACCAACAGACTTGTCGAATTCGATGAGCGACTGCTTGCCCAACTCGGTGACGGCGCCAATCGTTTCGCGCGTCCGGCCCAGCTCGGCAGTCAGCGTCAGTTCGACGTCGCCGAGAAGTTCGATGTTGTCCCGTGCCACTCGCGGGGGAGCCGGGGCTTTGGCGACACTCTTGGGGGTGCTCCCGGGAGGACTCGTCTTCTTCGCCCCGGGGACCTTCTGCCTGGCCATGTGGGCTCTCCGGTAAGGGGATTGGGGGGGTCGTACCG
>ERZ890510.1042-NODE-1042-length-19544-cov-9.520293_pt1 | contig 19544 bp, 19 predicted proteins | sample MGYA00521265_ERZ890510 | MGnify/ENA primary metagenome ERZ890510 (study PRJEB32303, sample SAMEA104408624) | aquatic metagenome | biome: Brackish water; feature: Chemocline; material: water | place: Baltic Sea | collected 2014-10-26T21:54:00 | depth 110 m ...
GTAATGGCTATAACTACCAAATAACTCAAAAATCCCCATTATCTCCCTGCCTAATATTGTTTTATAGAATTCGATACGGGATTTGAGTATAGGAAGAATAGGGGGATAGTATACTGCATCAGTAAGCCAAATTGGCAAATAAAATTCACTCAAAGGATAATCTCCATCATCATCGATGCCATCGACCATCACATAAAGGTCACCTCGACGCCAAGCATCATAATTAGTCTTCAAAAATTCTCTCCAAGCATGTCTTTGTCCGCCAATTCCTCCAACGCGTAGCAAAAACCAATTCCAAGCCTCCCTTCCCCATCCATCAACTATAATACCCTTAAGATAAACATTCCTCCAATACAAATCTTCATCAACCCAATATCCTTCGAAGGTTCCTGTACAATATTCATCAATAATGTCTAATAATTGAGTTTCGCTGAACTCAGAGGCAATCAAAGGATTCATATGAACGATACCCTTTGGTGCAGTTATATACGGACTTCGATAGATAACTACTTCTTTGGTAGACATGGTAGGTGTAGGGTAATTTAAACTAACAATCATGATAAGCCCTCAGGATGATTTAAAGCAATGATTGAATCGGTAAAAATCTGTTTACATAATTTAGCAAATTGACGAAGTTGATACAAGTCATCATAGTGACGCACTATAAACATCCACTCATCTGTTGATAGCGTAGTTAATTCTCTAGCATCAGGTGATAGCATATTATATTTACCCATTCTTTGAATTCGTAGGTACTCTTCAAATTGGTTCGTTGTAATTAAAAATTCATTACCCAACCAAGAACTACCCGACCACGGCCTGTTAATGACGAATGAAGCCCAATTAAATCTAGAAAGTTTCGTAAAAGGTAAGTCTAACATAGCCCGATTTACAAGAGCAAGGACATTTGATAACATATCACCATTCAGCCCTACTCGACCCCAATTAACGTTCTCTTTGATTTGTTGTGTATGTTTTCCTGTGATAAACCAATCATAGTTTCCAGTACCTTGGTTCATATTCCACATACCACTATTAAACGCTTTTGTTTCACGCCCACGCTCAGATATCATCTTGGCAAGTAACTTTTGCATCTCATCGAAAAAATAAGATGGGAATATTGAAACCTCAACAGGGCTAAACAATAATAGTATAAACCAAGAAAACTCGTAATTAATATCTTTACATTCACCAAATTCTTTGTTAAATCCAAAACCTTGCAAATGAAAATAATCGTAACATTCAGCCGTATATAATTTATTTATAGTAGTTTTATTTTGTTTCCAAAGTTTGAACAACTTCAAAAACTGAGGATTTACTATCCATTCAGAAACAAACATACTAGATTCACCATCTTTCAATAAATCCCTTTTGCTATTTGAAGGTTACCTTTATAGGGGTGTAGTGTTTTTTTAAATAACATGCGTTGGTTAGGGAATCATGCCATTCATATGGCTTTATTGTCTCAAGCCCGAGACCGTGAGGTTCAGTTAGTTCAATTTGCAAGAACTGGTCGTAAACCTTTTTGGGTTCGCCGTATTCATCTTAATTCAAGTAATTCTATCGATTATTGGTTTAAATCAATGCATTGGCCTTATGAATCATTAGGAATGTTCATTAGTACAAATCGTATCGATTGGTCAAAAGTTGATACATTACCACCATCTCTGAGGAGTAAGGGAATCACTCGTAAGGAATACAAAGAAGTATGGGATGAATATTTAACACCTGCTGGTTGTGAAAAAAGAGGAATTAATTGGGAAGAGATTTGGTATGGAAAGTCATTAGTATTTGATTTCGACGATGTGAATGAACCAATGAATGCTTTCGATAAGGCTGAAAAAACGGCAAAGTTCTTAGCAGATAATTTCGATGTTTCTCCACGTATGGTGTTTAGTGGAAGTAAGGGATTTCATATTCACTTAGATTTAGAAGACTCATACAAGTGTGGCGGAAAGAGACCTGTTGATTTCATCAACCAAAAAGACCCTTTACTGAAACTAGGTAGACATAATGGAGCATTAGTGCAGGAAATCGCCTCCGCCGCCTGCGGCGAACGATACCCTATTGCTGATAGGTCAAGCAACTTTCGTCAAGGTGTTATTAGGTGTCCTTATTCGATTCACCCTAAGACAGGACAAGTAGTTTGGCCATTAGATAGTGGAGACTTGAAAAAGATTAGAAAACTTCCTAGGGATTCTAGTATTTATGATATTGCTAGGGTATTACATTCATGGGACGTTCCTGTGCAAAGTCATATTCCTGATATTGAACATACATATATACATCCTGAAAATGATGTGTTTCAAAGAGGGTTGCCTGCTTGGACACCTAAGAGCGATTAAGGATTTTGTAACTTAATAGTGCAACTCCAGTAATTGCTATGCCTGCAACTGCGGCTACTGTTAAACCTGTAGGAAGTCCAAGGTCTTCTAACTTAGTATTCATTTGAGCAGTTAATGTTTCGATTTCCTCTTCTTGGGCACTTTCTCTCTCTGAGTCCCACCATTCAGGCTTTGGAACATCTATAGTATACGTATTAGACCAATCAACATTAGCGCAAGCGCCCCATGCCACAGGGGACATAGTGACAGTCCAAGTACCAGGTTCATCAATAGCGAAAACTCCTAAACCTGGTTTTTGATATATGTTACTATCTTCTTCGTAAACTTCTGGCGAACCTGAGATGTACTTCTCATGCTTTTGGACTATTGAACCGTCTGCTCTTTCAAGCATAATCGTAACTAATATTTTATGAGCAGCAGCGTCAGCATTATGGTAATTAGTACCCCAAAAAGTATCATCAGGTACTTGTGTGGTAGTGCCTGTTTCATTTTTGAACTCTTCGGAAGCCCACAATCCTTTGTCTCGATTACCGTCTTTGTCGTAACAAGCGGAAAACCAACCGAAAGTACAACCTATGGCAGTTAATGTACTTCCTGTTTTGCTATCTTGAGGAACGCTGTCAATAAAATTGACAGCAGTCTCTCGTCTAACCTCTTTATCAGACACCCAATTAACAGGATTGCTAATGAAATCTCCAACCACAAGACGCAAAGGGGTTGTAACATCCCACACCACACCTAATCCTTGAATTATTGGTCCTAAAATATAATCTTCAAACCACTTTTGAACCTTTCCTCCACCACTAGTGTCTTGAGGAGAAAATCCAACGATGATATTCGATTGACCTGGTACTATGTATTTTTTATCCTCAGACATAGCGCCGACAGATGTAGCAGTTTCTTCATCCGACGCACCTAATGATACCCAAGTTTCAACGAAATGCTTCGAGCCACATAAGTTACCTGTGTCTCGTTCTTTAGTGGACTCTCCTATTAGTTTCAATGGAACTCCAAAAGGACTATTCAGAATTGTTTCGGCAGAGTATGTTTCTGCTTTGTGATGTGTAGTAGGAACTACTAAATCGAAAGGATTATAAATCATAGTAATCCCTTCAAACCTGCTAAACTAATTCCAACCAATAGTCCTAATACAGTAATTTTACTCCAAAAATTACCTTTGACAAGCCAGTCTTCAACGGCTAAGATAGTCTCAGGAGGTATAGTAGGATTGATATTGTTGGCTGCATCCTCGGTAACTTCGTCAATAGGGAATCCAAATGCGTAAGTGTGATTGAAACCGTACATAGGAAATAGGCAACCGTCCGCATTTTCATCAATGATGCCAAAACCCGTTGCTAAAAAGTCATGCGCCAGTAACCCTAAATCTGCAACAGTTGATATAGTTCCTAATGTGCCGACAATAGCAGGTATTACCATCCCGCCTGAGAATATAGAAGCAGCAATAAATACAATAATGATAATAATGCCAACAATCAATGTGAGGATTGTAACGCCCCATTCCTTTAAAAATTGCATAAATTTAGCAGATTCTGAGGATTCAGAACGTGCTGAATAACCATAGTGAAAGTTAAGGAAATATTGACTCTTAGGCCAAAAATCAGGCATAGGAATTTCGCCTGTGGCCATACCATCATCTCCTGTTTGAACTACATCTGAGTAAATAGTTGGCATAATTAAATTACCGACCTCAGCACTCGCATCGATTTTTGCTTCTAATGCTGTTAAAATTTTCTGTTCATAAGGGCCGTCTGAAGTCTCACTTTCAAGTTCTGCTAATAATCCTTCTATTTCTTTAACAGACCAATCTGCAATAATATCATTAGTAAGTTGTGCCAATAACACGTAATCTAATGTGAGTATTTCGACTTCTAATCTATCAGAACCTGCTTCGTCATCGCAAGTTAAAGTTTGTGCCTCCCAAGAGATAGTACAATCTTCAGGAATGTCAGCCCAAGTATGTATAGGAAATTCAGTCGGTTTATCTATGTCAGGATGGACCAACTTAGATGATAGTAAAATACCTGTAGAATCACGCAATTCACAACGGGTTTTAAGGTTTGCCTTATCCTCGGCTACACCGATGTAATTCATAATCCAAGGAGCATCATCTAATGCATTCTTTTCTTGAAGTCCTTCATACATCCATCGAACCAAAATTATCACCGAGATTTCTTTCGTATAATTCTACTTAATACAAACAAGGCTAATAATCCTCCCAATCCAACCGCTGCTGCTCCTAAATACATGATGTTTTTAGCAGCCTGGTCAAGGCAAGCCTCAACCTTTGCATCAAGTTCTTCGGCAGATGCATCAGGGAAAGCATTTTCAAAATATTCTCGAGTACAACTGTCGCCCCAAAGTTGACTTGCAAAATCTGTCAATATGTTATTAGCAATCCACGTACCACCAACAATCGCTGCAATTCCAAATCCGAACTTACTTTTAGTACCTAATGCACGTTTTGCGATATCATCTACAGGTTGGTTCCGTAGCCTAGTTGGTGGTGGAACATCGTTTAATGATTTGATAAAGTCATCACCATATGTGCCTTTACCTGTTGCGATTTCTTTAGTGGCAATTTCTATGCCTTCATCAGATAGGCTTCCACCTTCTACTAATAATTTATCCATAGAGGATTTGATAGGATTTCCGTCAACAGAGGTCTCTAATTGTCTCAATGCACTTTCCATATCATTAGTAGCCCCAGGTGTCGTTGAAACATCTGCCAATACATTTCCATCACTACCAATTCCTTCAAGTTCTTTGGCGGTTTGCTTACCTGGATATGGGTCGGCGACTTTGTATTTTATAACTCGTGGTTCGCCTCCACCTTGATAAAATGGCGCAATAATATCATTGGAATATTCAACTCCTTTGACATTGGTAGTTGATTTCCCAGCAGTAGGCTTCCAGGTCCGATGAGTTTCATGTAGGTCTTTTATGAATTTCTGTTTCGATATGAATAACTTTTTACCTCGCTTGAATTGAATCCATTTCGTAATTTGTGTTGCTAAAGACTCGGCTGCTTCATCGGAGTTTTTTATTGCAAATTCAATTGCTTCGTCACTACTGCCTTTCATTATTCTTTTGATATTACGGGGACTTTTGAAAACAATCTTCAAAGAAGATGTAATTGACTCTCGAATTCCTCCTCTAAGGCTTCCCAATCCAGTCTTTAAAGAGACTTTACCCAAGCCTCCCCCTGCACGAAAAGTTTCAGCCTCGAATGGATTAGCCATGTTTGGAGCATCCAAATCTGGCGTATATGGAGAATGCATATTAGTCTTTAGTCTTCACCGATACTTAAAGATAACGAAACAAGCAACACTAAATTACCTTTATATAGGTGCACCGAAGTAAATAAGGTCATGAGTAAGGAACTACGTGAAAAAAGAATTGCTATTTGCCAATCCTGTACTTACCTAGAAGAACAAAAATGTGGTATTTGTGGTTGTTTAATTAGACTTAAAGCCAGTAAGAAGAAGGAAGAATGCCCATTAGGGAAGTGGCCAAGTGAGTGAGATAGTTATTACTACGATTTCACCTGGTGAAGCATATTCAGGACATGAAAAACTAGACCCTAAGTCGAGTATAGTTACATTTAAGAATAATTTCGGAGGTGTAATCCCAAATACAGTATTTTGCCCTGCATGTTCTACATTAACTGAATATAATGCTAAATGGGGAGAAGTCCAAGACAAAAGGAATCCAACGGAAGCAGATTATTGCTTTAAAGTAGGATACACCAATGATGGAGAAGAGACTTACGCAAGTTGTCTTAAGTGCGATTTTGATTTACGTGATGAAGCGCCTACATTAGAAATGGTAAAACCTAAACAAAAATTACCTCGCAAACAGGTAAGTATTAAATCAAAAATGACTGCAAATACTGAATTAATTTGGATTGCTCAAGTAACGTATCAAAGTGGGTTCTTTACTATGGCTCGAGAAGAGTTCATGAGAGTGGCTAAATTGGGTGGAGTCAATCAAAAGTTGGCCGCTAGAGTTGGTGGAAGTAATTATGGGTTAGAATGGGACAGTTTACTATCTGAATATAAAGAAATCGGAGAAGGTGAAGGTGCATTAATTGGAATTGCACGGAATCATTGGAGCAATTTATAGAAGATTTTAAATAGACGAGAATATAATAGGTAAGTGAGACGAATGAATTTTAATACAGAATGGGAAAATATTCTTGAAAATCTTGGAGGTGAATTAGAGATTAGAGAAATGGCACGTGAGCAAGGGTTTGTAGGTTGGAGACAAGGTGTTATTCAACCTATCATTGGTTATGATAAAACTTGGATGGATAAACCTGAGATTGTCGGATTAGGAATAATTGTTCCATCTGCAATTATGTGTATGTCTCGAGATTTAGAAGATTTCGACCAAGCGGATATTGCACCTATTGGGTACTTAAATACTTATGATAGTTTAAGTGAATTATTATTAGCCGAGAGAAAAGCATTATTAGCCCTCGACCCAGACATTAAAGAAGCACAAGAAACAGGATGGTTAGAGATATTAGCACAAGTTCGAATATTCAAGAGAAGTAATAATATCGAAAATTTTGAATTAAAGGGTATTAAAGACCCAAATTCTGAGGCAGTTTCTGAGTTTATTTCTAAAATATATGAAATGTTGCAAGATTTACAAGTTGATTCAAACATAGTTATGGATGAATCAGGAGTAGGATTTACTGATGAGTTTCAAAATAAATGGGTATGATGTTCCCGATATCTTTAAATAGACAGTCCGTGAATGTGATAATATGATGCCGTTGGAATCCAACCCATACCAAAAAAGGTTATTAAATACATTTTGGGATATGGCAGATATTTTCTTTTTCAAAAGAAAAGATGGCAGCCTTGTTGAGAAGATTTTCGTAGATTATTGGTTTGGTATTGAGTTTACTTGTACTCAATGTGATTTTGAGGGTATGGTTGAATACACTAATGACGATGGTACGAAAAATACAGACATTTGCGATATGTGTCAAGGTAAAAAAACATATGGCGGAGAACTTGCTAATACTACTGAAGAATTAATAGAAATTCTACAAAATAATGAAATTCCAACAGATGATGAAGAAATTCTTTCTGTATATGATGTATTATGGAATGGTACTGAACCTCAAGGGTATATTAATATGGCAGATAAAACTAAGCAAAGATGGGCCATGTTCAAAAAATATGGTGCATTCAAGGATGGGTATCGTGGCACAGGGGATACGAAAGGAAACATTATTGTTGATGTTCCTTTAGCCGATGGAGGAGTTTCTAAAACATTATTCTCATCGCATACAGATACAGTACATCGAACAGATGGGTTTCAACAAATAACTTACACAGAAAATCCATCGACAGGATATATAATTCAATCAAGCAATAATGAATGTTTAGGTGGGGATGATGGAACTGGTGTATGGTTAATGACTAAGTTAATCGAAGCAGGAGTCCCTGGTCGCTATATTTTCCATCGAGCCGAAGAGGTTGGAGGACGTGGTAGTAGTTGGATTGAATCGAAAGGAGCGTATTTATTATTTGGATATGAACGGGCCATCGCTTTCGATAGAAAGGACAAAAACAGTGTTATCACTTATCAATCTTGTTCACGTTGTTGTTCAGATACATTTGCAGAGGAATTAGGAAGTAACCTTATATTCAATGCTAAACAATATTATTTAGAAAGATTTAAAGCAGGAGATTCTGTAGTTATGTTTGATTTACAAGCACCAGTTACAGAAATGAGAACCCGTTGGCTACCAATTAAAGGAGCACAACAAGAAAAAGTAACTACTACTAATGCTTATGGACATACTTCAACTACTTGGAAAGCACCTACTGAAGAAATTCAGTATCCCTTTACTCCTAAAAATGAATTTTGGGAGGCAGTATCGGATAAATTTCAAGTAATGTCTCCTAATAATGGAGTAGAGCCATATGAATTTTCAAGTGATGAGTTACAAGGATTACTTGAAAACTATGCTAATGAAGATGAAGAGGGAATGATGAAGTTATTAGAAGCCTACTTAAAGTTCAAAGAGGAAGTTTGGACTACAGATACAGGCGGCTCATTTACTGACACTGCTAATTATACAGATGTTGGAGGGCCTGATGGTAAGGGAATTCCAGAATGTGCGAATCTTTCCTGTGGCTATTATAATGCACACACCCAAAGTGAATATCAAGATTATCAATTTTTAGAAGTGTTTATTGAAGGACTTATTGCTACACCTTGGGAAGAATTATACACCGCTAATCCTCCTGAGCGTGGCTATCAAACTACAGGATATACCACTTATCGAAATACATATGTAAGCCCTAATAAGTCTATTCTTGCAACAGCAAGTGACTCTGAGATTGTCACCATTAATCGAAAAAAGCAAGACCAAACAGACAGTCGTAAAAAACAACGTGATGAGAAAAACCGTATGATGGATGAGTTTGGATATTATGATGATGAGGGATATGGTGAAAGATATGGGTGGGAAGATGAGGAGTATCTGGACATTGGAGAAGACTCGGAAACTATAAGTAGTTTCTGGGATGATTATCAACAAGGTAGTAGAAGTCAATCTTCACTAGATGTCTTTTATATGGAGTCCTAACTCTAAACAGTTACCTTTATATAGGAAACATTTGTATTTTGTATTTAGTTGGCCTAGGTCAACGGAGGGATTTAGATGAAAAAAGATATATGTAACGATTGTAGTAGTACAGAATTAGAAGTAGATACTAACACCCATGACATTGTTTGCAGTGAGTGTGGATTAGTACAAAATGCATATACAATCGACCCAGGTCCAGATTGGAGCGATTATGGAGATGGGGCTACAGATGGAGAACGCACAGGAATGCCAAGTACTCACTTATTACACGACAAAGGATTAACTACGGCTATTGATTGGCGTAATCGAGATGCTTTGGGAAGTTCATTATCGGGCATGGCTTCAAGATTGGCGAATAAATTACGTCGTCAACAAAGTCGTACCAGAATGAAAGACTCTCGTGAAAGAAATTTAGCAGTAGCGCTTAATGAAATTCAAAGAATTGGTAGTCGTATGGATTTGCCAAAAAGTACAAGAAGTGAGTCAGCATTTATTTACAAGAAATCCGTTGATAAGAAATTAGTAAGAGGACGCTCAATTGAAGGGGTAGCGGCGGCATGTATTTATATGACTTGTCGAATCCATCATATCCCTAGAACGCTCGATGAAATAGGACTTCACTCTAGAACAGGACGTAAAGAAATTGGAAGAACCTATAGAGCATTAGCAAAAGAACTAAAAGTGAGAGTGCCACCTTCGTCGGCATCAGATTACATACCGAGACTATGTAGTTCGCTTTCATTAAGTGGTAAAACCCAACTACAAGCATTACGAATACATGAAGAAGCAGTTAAGTCGGGTCAAATGAATGGTTGTGGGCCTACGGGTATCGCCGCCGCCGCCGTATACTTATCGAGTAAGATGTCAGATAATCGAAAAGATGAGCGAACTCAAAGACAAATCTCTGATGCTGCAGGGGTGACTGAAGTTACTATCCGAAATCGATTCAAAGAACTTTGCCAAATTATGGAATGGAAGGCTTAAATAGGTATGAATACAGGTAGTGAGTATATGGAAGAGTTACAAATTATTACAGAAACAGGAATTACTGCAAATCGTTGGCCTGCTAAGACGCACCAAGATTTCGGTAGTAAAGACCGAATATATATCAAAGTTGGAAAAGACGACCAAGGATACTTTGACCTCAAGTCAGGTGCTTTCGAGCAAAACGACGAATGGGGAGTAGTGGAGAAACCTGCTGCGTTAGTAACACTATGCTCCAAATCAGGTCGAGAAATCTATTTGGGACGTGTAGAGTCATTAGTAGTGCCTGGAGATTCAACAGGATTAAAATTACTAAGAGACTCCATTGCTAAACTAGCCACAGTAACACATGAGGGACAAAAGGTAGAAATTAACTTAGGTCCTTCTATGGAGTTAAAAATCGCAGGTAGGAGTCGATGGATTAAATCCAACGTCACTGTATCAATGGAGAATCCTAGTGATTTGGAAGATATGATTATGGCAACAAGTGATATGGCAACGGCTATATTGTTATTGGAGGCCGAGAAAATTAAAAAGGCTTAAGTAGAAAGAGATGCCATAGATTACTATGGATAGTCCAGTCCCAGCCGAAATCAACCAATGGTGTGGTGCTAATGCATTACCTATTGATAACGGATTGATACAAAATCTAAATGCTATCTCGTTAAAAAATGCTCGAAATAAAAATATTAAATTAGTATTAAGATGGAGAAATAGATTATGCGAAGTATGCAATCAAGAGTTTGACATTATGGAACGAGGATTATTTTACAATTGCAAGAGGTGTTAAAGATGAAGGAAATAACAAAAGTTAAATTAGGAATTAATAAGGATGCAGTTGTAGTCGTATCCAGTGAAGTTGAAATGAATAGTAAGGATGATAAAGATGAAGCATATATCATCATGTTTAACATTATTGGAGAGCCTTTACGGCTTGGAATTATTGTAGTCGGAAATATGTTAGATAAGGCCGTCGCAAATACTAATCTAACAATCGAGCAGGCTAATATCTTGATGGACAAACACCCTGAGAGGTATTTAGAAGCGGCTATGAAAGAGCCAGACAAGATATTCGAATCCGCTCAAGAGATGGTAAAAATTGTATTAGATAGTGAGAAAAAATCTGCACAAGCCAGGCTAATCTTGGCAAGTATGGTAGATAATGAACATTACATTCAAAGAACTAAATATATATTTAAAGGTGAAGAAATAGAAGTTAAAGAGCAAAGAATTGAAACTGAGGAATTAGCCTTACAATTAAAAGCAATGATTGAAATTGTCAAACAATGGGAAACCTTTGACATGAAAGAGTATCAACGTGAGATGGAATTAGCCTTGGCAAAACTGATGAAATCCTAACCGTTATATAGGTGACTACCAACTATTAGTAGTATGATGTATCTTAATAGTAAAAAAACAGACCCTAAAACATGTCAACATTTAGTCAAATTTGAAACTAATCTAAGAGGTGAATAAGGTGGAAGAAAAGCCCACTATGTCTGTAGACACAATTGTCATGGACTCTATTAAAGCAAGAGATTATCGAGTAAGTTTAGGCGGATTGAATCCAACAGGCGCTTCAATGAGAATCATTGATGAGTTCGGGCGTGACCAATTAGTCGGAACTTGCCACAGACAACAATGGTATAAACGAACAGGTGTAGCACAAACTAATTTCCCACGTGAAGAAAACTTAAATAAAATGGAAATTGGAAATGCAATGGAAAATAATTTGCAAGCACATTGGAATCGACAAGGAGTTATGTTAGCAGGAAATATCAAAGTATATGAAAATATTGGTGAAGGTGGGGAAGACATTACCATTAGTGGAGAAGTAGACGTTATACTTAGAGAAGCCCTAAAAAATGAAGATGGAAAATTAGAGATATCAAACACAATTGCAATTGGAGTTGAAGTCAAATCTGGAAGAGGATTCTTCCAATCAAAGAAAATAATGGGTAATCGAAATAAGTTATATGCACGTGGCTATCCAAAACACGAACACATAATGCAAGTAGCACTATATTTACGAATGAGGAAGGCATTAGAAGACCACTATGATGTAGAAATACCTTACTTCTTACTTGTTTATTATTTAGTAGATTCAGGAGAGACTACTCAGTTTAGATTAGAACTATCTGAAGGATATACAGGAGAGATTATTGTCAAAGACCGAGATGGAACAATCATTAATCCAAATGCAGGATATTCTTTTGATATGAAACTGGATGAAGCCATGATACCTTCTAAAATAAAAAACATGACTATTGATAACTTGTTAATTAGATACCGAGAATTACAAGCAAAGTTACTCATTGATACACCACCCACACGAGATTACGAATTAAGATATAGTGATGAGGAAAAAGTAACCGAAGAGTTCAAATTAGGTTTGCTAAGCAAGGCTCGTTATGAAGAATACATACGAAATAAAACTAAACCCATTGGTGATTGGCAATGCTCATTTTGTGATTGGAAAGAGGTTTGTTACCCTCAAGGAATATTTACTACTGATGTAGAGCAAGGTATTTTAACCATAGATGAAGCACTAGCCAAACTGGAGTGATTAATTTGAGGGTATTAGTTGAAGTTCAAGGAAAAACATATCCTCATCGAGTGAGCCTTAAAAAGAATTTCAATTTAACTTGGGATAATCATCGAAAACAATTTCATGGACAATTGTTAGAAAATAGTCCGAGGTTTATGGCATTAGTCCAATTCTGCGAAAGATTTAATTTGAGAATCGCAGTTGAAGGTGCATTTTTAGAGATTGATAACGAATTAGAAGTAGATTCAGATATTGGAACTGAAGGTGGAGAAACTCAAGAAGGATTAGGAAAAATAGGTCAAGAAACCCTACCCGAAGGTCAAAGACCAGGTTTTAAAATAGTAGAAATAACAGAAGACTTTGACATTAAAACAGATATGAGTGACTATTTCGAAAACACTAGATTTAATACCCCTCGAAAGATACAATTACAAACTCTTAGTGAAGTCACAGAATGTATTAAAGAAGGTTATAAAAATATTATTGTAGAATGTCCTACAGGGTCAGGTAAATCTGCTTTGGCTATGATGATACCGAAGATATTTGGAGAGTATGCATATATTTCAACACACCTTAAAGGTCTACAAAAGCAATATATGGAAGAGATGCCATTTATGAGAAGTATGATGGGTCGGGCTAACTACACTTGCAAATTACCGATAGAACCAGGAACTTACTCAAAACAATTAGCAAATGAGGCTTTAGAACAAGCATTACAGGGAAATATTGGAACATCCTGCGATGCTTCTGCTGCGCCTTGCAAAACTATTGGAGCAGAGTTCAAATGTTCATTTAAATTAAATCTCAAAGATTACGATGAATCTCAAGAATTATGTGATTATTATGATTCTCTAAGTGATGCAAGGAACTCAAGATACTTTATCAGCAACGTATCATACCTTATGGCATTACATTCAGCAGCACCTGGTGTATATCTACCGAGTCGACCTTTCTTAGTGGTTGATGAAGCGCATAACTTGATTAAAAATATGATGAGTCAATTTTCTATTGACCTATCATTAGGAACGTTAGAGAGATTATTTCATATTCCTAAAGAATCAGAAGATGCAAATCAAAGAAATAAAATGCTAACTTCATGGTCTCCAAATAATCCTTCTTTCGGATTTCCTAAAGTCCCGTCAATAACTACAAAGACAGATGAAAGAATTTGGCAAATAAGTGCAAGGGTCTGGGAGGCATACCTAAGTTCATTAAGGGAGAGTATTATTCAAAAGATAGAAGATGAAGATTATTCTGCTAAAGAACTTAACGTGGCTAACAACTACAAGCAAAGACTATCTTCAATTTTAAGATTTATTAATAAAGACTGGAAAAATTGGGTTTGGCAATTCGATAATGATAAAGACCCATTTAAAATTTCATTTAAACCATTGAAAGTTAATGAGTATGCCGAAGAATTAATGTTGTCATTAGGAGATAAAAGAGTGTTCTTAAGTGCGACTATACTAGACGCAGACACATATTGCAACGAAATGGGATTATTGCCCGAAGAAACAGCATTTATTCGAGTAAAGTATTCTCCATTCCCTAGTATTAATCGGCCAATTCTTACTAAATACATAGGTGGTAATTTATCACATCGAAGTATCAACGAAGTTACGTTGGGCAAGACAGTTGAGAGAATTGTAGAAATAGCAAATGAAAATCCAAATGAAAAGGGGCTTATTTTGCCATATACGAATATTCTTGAGAATCAATTAGTAGAGATAATTAATGAATCTCACCCATTAGTAGCAGCAAGATTAGTACAACACACAAAAGACAGTCATGAACGTGATTCAACATTCAAACACTTCAACAACTCAAAAGGAAATGAAATTCTAATTAGCACGTACGCAAATCAAGGATACGACGGAAAGACTGTTGGGTTCCTCATCGTGCCTAAAGTGCCGTTTCAGCCATTGGGAGATGTTCAAGTTAAAAAGAAAATGGAGGCAAACCCTAGATGGTATAAGGTAATGGCTGCAATGGAGTTAACTCAAATGTTAGGTCGTATTGTCAGGTCAGAAACTGACACGGGCAAAATGTATATCTTGGACCCAAATTTCCGTTTTCACTGGGAGGTAGGGTTCGACAAAGAACCGTTGCGTAATTTTATGCCAGATTATTTGAATAGAACAATAGAGGAGTCATTTTAAATAGGTAATGCTAATTAGGAGTATTGTAAAAGGTGTAAAATATGAATAATATAGCAATTTGTGGAAGGATGGCAAGCGGAAAGACAACATTGGCTCATTATCTTCGAGACAATTTAGATTATGAGACTTTAAGTCTTGCAGGGGCGGTCAAGAAATTAGGTCATGAACTGTTTGGGATGGTTGATAAAAATAGGCCACTACTACAAAAAATAGGTATGAAGATGCGAGAGATACGCCCGACAGTTTGGATTGACTATTCTATTACTCAAGCCATATCAATAAATGAATCGCAATATGCTGTAGTTATTGATGATGCAAGATTTGTAAACGAAGCAAAAAGATTCAAAGATGAGGGATGGACTCTTATTAAGATGGATATAGGAGAAGATTTGCAAACTGAAAGGTTGAAGACAACCTATCCAGATAATTGGGAAATGCATGTAGCCAATCGTAATGATACAAGCGAATTAGAAGTAGACGAAATTCCCCTTGATTGGTTCGATATGGTTATCACGGCTGAACAAGATGAGGGAGACTATCAAGACGTCGTAGATTTAATTCAATCATTGAGCATTTCGCTTGAGTCTTAAGATTATTCACCATCTTCTTCATCACTCTTTACCTTTATAAAATAATAAGCCAAAAGTATTGCAATACCACCTAATGCAATACGGTACGAAGCAGTTTTTAAGATTTTATTAGTGGTAGTAGTTTCTTCGGCAGACATAGTTTTAGCCGCAGGGCCTTCTAAATCCATAACTGAGACATATCCCATATCATCCATAGCCTTTTGGAACGAAGGTGCATTATCTAATGCAAACCAATTGACACCAACCTCATTACTTAATCCTCCACCTGTGCTTTGATTAGTTCCATTTTCTACAGTGATACTATATGGGTCTACGGCTGGATTACTTTTTTTCATGGCCGAAACGACAGCATCTCGACCAGGGAATACTAATGTACGAACTCGGTTATGAATTACAGTTTCGCCTGTGGCCTTATCTACTTGTTGATGTGGATGAACTAAAAATTGTACGATGTATTCGTCGTTATCTCGAGCAGTAATAAACTCTTCAATAATATCTGTACTACTAAAGAATTGACGTCCGTTATAAATATCTCCATCCTTGAGAGGGTGGCCATGTATTGTCCACTTACGTTGTGCTTCTGTGTAGCCGAATTTACCGTTGTCTTCGGCCAATTTAGTGGCAGGGTCAATAGTAATCTTTGATTCACCGCCGTAACTAGGTGCTCCTAACTCGTAAGTACCATTTACATCATACACGTAAGACATCCACTCGTGAGACTTATGTGTCTCATCAGAGAATTTTTTCATCTCATTCAAAGCATCAGTCGAGAACTTATCGAATTCCTTTTGAGCGATGTTCATAATATTAAGTTAACTGTACGACTACTTAAAGCCTCTTGGAAAATTAAAAGTCGTAATTGATGAAAGTTCTTCAAAATTCCAATAAGGGAATGTTTCTTTCAATTCTTGATGAATAGTTACAATCTGTGAAGAAGATAGAAATTTGTTCTCTTCCATCCATAATTCTTGAGCCATAATGTGTTTTCGTATATTATTAGCCATAGAACGAAACTCAAAGTCAGAATATCGCCAACCCTGTAGTCCGTAATAAATATTACCTTGATAGTTGATTAAAGGAGCATCGTCACGAGCATGAGGTAATCTTCGACTAATGTCGTTCAAGTTGCTAATGAACTCAGAATCATTCGTATTCTCGTGCAAGGTTAAATTATACCAATCTCTAAAAAAATTGCTATTTCTATCTACAACATTATATACTGCCAGATTATACTTAACTAAATTAATAATTTCAAACAAAAATTCCATATGAGCCCTACTTAATTCTCGCCACTTATAATAGGTTGAAAGATATTCTTTATATGTGGAAAAACCTTCGCTAATTATTTCGTCTTTTTTTTCAGAAGTTTCAAGAGCATCCCCACGGTGAGAATACTTCCAATCATACATCTGAGGTTTTCCTTCAATTCCATGTAAAATGGTAAAAGGTAGTTCCTCTGTGAGTGACCTCGTAAAAATATCATCATACGTAAAGATATCACTCCAAAACTCAGGAAATCCTAATCTTTTAAAACTAATATCACTAACCCACACCAAACTCAATTCCAAGCGATGTTTTTCACAGGTCGCATAACTTAAAATACACTATTCAACTACTTAAAGATAATACTAAGAACTCCCAAAGGGGGCTCAGACTCAACTCAACTAAAAAACACATATCCCAAAAGTAACGTGTTCCATGTATCATGAGTTAGCCCCCTGTATGGGAGAACTACGGACTCTTTACTCGACTTACCTACGATTTTACCAACTTAATGCCAAACATTCAAAAGATATTCAATTACGAGCCAATAATAGAATAGTTTGTGCAACTACTTAAAGGCTGCGCCAAGGAGTGTAAAAGGTGTACGGTCGAGGAGGGGATGTGGAGGTTCGACCGTACAGTTATAGTTTATCTTTTTTACTACTTAATACTGATGATTTACCAATAATGATTAATAATAATATGCCTTTATATAGGTATTGCAATACATCTAAGATTACCTAACAAGGAGGCATAAAATATGAGTAATGAAATAGAAGCATTTTTGAGCGAGATTGAAGTGGCTGCATCAGCGGCTAAGACTGAAGAAGGACCACGTAAGTACGTGAACCGTGAACGACTGGTAGTTACTATTGACGAAGAGTCAGGTAATTCAGGCCTACACAAGAATTATATTCTTGAAGGCTACACACCAGGTATTGAAGGAAACTACGGCACAAGTACAGCAGTGCGTGTTGTTGAACCTGATAACGGTCGTCGTATGACTTTGTGGCTTGGAAGTCATGAGCAAGACCACTTCCAAACTTTCGTGCAAAAGCAACTTGATGAAGGTAAGGTTTTCCCTATGGATATCACCTTCCTGCGTCATAAGCAAACTGCACAGAAGTCTGGTCGTCAATACAACCGCTTTTCTGCGCTCTGCAACACTTGGGGAGACAAGGTAATCGTCCCTCCAGTTCCAGCAGACCAGATGGTTGATTCTGAACAATCTGAGGCTTGAGTTCCGTAAAGACTTAATCTCTTAGTTTTCAACCTTACACTTCTTCGGGAGTGTAAGGGAAACCTTTTTAATCTAAAATAACTGCTTCTACATAGTAAGGATAATTTCCTCCACCAGAATATGTGAAGTAAGTAGCATTATTACCTGCACAACCAGAGTAACCCATCCTTTCAAAATATTCTTCGCCTGTATCTACATTCATTTCTTCAGTACAATCCCACGCATCAGAACTTTTATAGGTTTGTTCATTAATTTGACTTAGCCATTTACCATCGTTGTAATTATTTTCATCTTCAGGATATAGGTGTGATAAGTCTCGAGATATTTGAGGATTGAACTCATTAAAAAGATAATTATCTACTTGTGACCAAGTGAAGAAACTTGGAATTCCACTCGTTTGAAGAGTAATCGTGTCAGAAATAGCATTTTCTATTTTTTGCCGAAGTTCTTCAATAATTACTTCTAATTCCACATCATCCCTGGCCACCCAGGGTTCATCAGGCATTCTCGGAAGTGCATGGAGTCTCAAGTACAACTCTTTAAAACGATTATAATCGACAAATTCTTCTCCATATGGCATCAGTAATTTAGCATTTATGCCTTGGTTGATTAATGCATTATAATTAACAAAATCTTCAGCATCATTATCCATATTTAACATTATAAATAATTCATTAGGAAGGGGTGGGGTAGTAACTTCATCATATACTCTAGTTTCACGATTCCATCGAAAACCTGGGTGAAAAATATATGACTCATGTCCAAATTCGGGAGGTGTAGTACCAGTTTGAGAATTATATCTTGGATGCTCAAATATTGTACCCGAATATTCAATATCATTGACCATTAATTTTGGAGGTGATACTAATCTATCTAATTCTCTCTGATGAGTATCTCGCTCTTGTTGACGAATCCATTCTACGGCTTCCTCATATGTGCGATAAATTACATCTTCAGGGTTGGCCTCATCACGATATCCTGTACCAGGTCGCCAACCAATAGGACGAATTTCAAAACCTTCGTCATTATACATAGTACCTTCTTCGGCTTCGAATACAGGTTGAGAACCTGTAGAGTTCATACGCCAAGGTTGTCCATGAGAAGGTTGATAAAAATCTTTAGAATGTTTCAAATATCCTGCAACTTCGTTTATTCGAGGAAACCAAGCACGACCTCTAGGGCGGGTAGTAAGTCCTGTTCGGGAATTATAAGTAGAAGTAAAATAATAATCTTGCAATGCCGAATGAACTTGAGATGCAGTCATAGGTCGTTCGGCCACTAAATCATCAACAATACGATGCCAAGGTTTAGGCTTAATTTGACGAGTCATCGAATCACTCTCAATCGATTGGTTCAACTATCCCGCCTAAAAGGCCGTCTATTGAGCCTATAGTGGTTCCCTTAGTTGAACCATACAACTTCCAACCAAATCCTATAATACCGAATAATGCAGCAGTGGTTAATATGACTTGACTTGTAGGAGTTAGTAAGGAAGGTGCGTATTTTTCAACTCTAACAACAACCCAGTTCCTAACATATGAACCTGCTGTAGACCAAAAGTAGAGACCACATACAGTAAATGCAACTCCAAGGAGTAGATGTTGATATGGTTTAGATTCAATGTTCTTGTATTCAGCAGCCAATTCATCATGCCAGCATCGGTCACAACGATTGACTGTTCCATTTCTGGCTGAATGGGTTGATGGCCTCCCGCAATCGCCACATGGTTTTAGCAATCCCTCGGAACCAAACATTTCTTGGCAAGTTCCATCGGGACCTCCACC